>OBLW0100000002.1_pt1 | contig 278437 bp, 216 predicted proteins | sample 1520161 | NCBI WGS metagenome assembly OBLW01 (sample SAMEA3539309, study PRJEB22396) | soil metagenome | biome: tundra; feature: field; material: soil | place: USA | collected 2010-05 | depth 0.15 m
AGCCCCCTGACTGCAGATGCCCAGGACAGCCCAGTCCAGTTCACGGCCACGGGTTGACCTGACCGATCTTTTGTACCAAGTGGAGGATTCTCTCTCATTCCACCTGGTACAAAAATCGCCGGTCACGTCATCATGGTGGTGGTTGCTCCCTACACCTTTGCAGTCTGAAACACTGCGTTCGTGACCCTCGTAACCTTCGTCCCGGCCATTAAATCCGGCACAATCGAACTTAAATGGCTACTATTCCAATCGCCCGTCGTGTCCCTGCCCAAAGGTCAACCGCCTCTGAGCATCGCGTACTCCGTCGCAAGGCAAGAGTCCTCCGGGTTCTCACGAAACACGCCTCGCCGTCAACGATGACGATGAAAGAAAAAGCCGTTGCAGAAATCAAAGCAGCATGGCAACAATACCGAACGACCGAGAAGTACGGGCTGGAATTCGGTAAGGTTTGCTGCGAGTGGCGTGACAAGTTCGGACAACAAAGGACAGGGCCTCTCACTAAGGGGACTGGGTTGGCTCGGATTCTGAGTCAACTCAACCCGCCATGTAAAGAAGGTAAAGCCTATTACTGGATGAACCAATACGAAACCTCCACCGGAGCGAAAACGGCACGACCTGAAAAGCAGAAGCCTGAAGCCCATTTGTCGTGGATACCTGCCAATGAGAAGCGAGCGAATCGGTCTGAACCGATTGCCTGCATGGACGGCTACAAAATCCTCGCCAAGAGAATGCTCGAAGCTGGGTGCTGCGAACTCCTCAAGAAGAAGGCCGCAGACCAAAGCCATCTGTGGGCGGCGAAAGATTGGGCAAAGTTGAGGCTCGATCTCGGGGACGCCTTTTGAAGATTAAGCATGGATTCTTCGCAGAGATCGACAAACGGCTCGCAAGGCTGGCAGTCATCGAGCGGCATTATCTTCATCGACCTTGTCCAATCACGTGGGCGTGGGGAGTCGTCGTTGATGAGAAGCTTAAGGGAGTGTTGACAGTCGGTAGACCGTGTTCGAGAACGGTTTGCGAGGGCGTGTGCGGCAAAGAGAGGTCGGCCGACGTGTACGAATTGAATCGGCTGTGGCTGGACGAAGGTCTCCCGTGCAACTCCGAAAGCCAATTTATCGGATGGTGTTTGCGAGAATTGCGGAAGACGAATCGGAACGTGATTCTAGTCTCTTACGCTGATACAAAGCCGTCCGAGGATGCTCCAGAAGGACATCTGGGAATCATTTATCAAAGCACGAATTGGGTTTATACGGGAACCTCGACGCCGTTCGCAGACAAGGCACACGGCCAGATGATCGAGCGTAGCACCAAGCACAGGTACGTTTTTTTTCTCAACGCTGCTGACAAGAAGCTCTTGCAGTGGCAGACATTCGCGTACCCAAAACGACCAAACAGCGGCAACCGTGGCGAGAAAGCCCATCTCAAAAGCACTTGCCGCTTCGAGTTCTTGCCCTATACCACGCCTCACACAGAGTCTGAAATGACTGCTGCCGCGTTAGCACCCGTCGTAAACTTCGAGGATGCCTCGGTGACGCTCGCGACTGTCTAGTTCTCGCTTTCAGGGTCGCCGACCACGGGGCCCCCGCTGTCGATGCCGCCCTGAGGGACTGTTTGATTTCCCTCTCTAGCTACCCAAGACCCTGCACGACGTGTTCGGCCCGACGACCATGCCCTACTTGTGGCCGTGCGAGGAGCAGGAATTCGAGGCCCCCACACCATCCGCCACCGCCTCGCTTCACATCAATTCTTGATCCAAATCCTCTTCTGGTTGGGTAAGTCCCGTTTGGGGCTCGGTCACGATCTCTCCAGCGAGGAACTCTTTGGACATCGCATTCTGACTAGGCTTCATTAGAAGAATCCCTTCATCAGTCACCCGACGCCCTGTTCCATCACAGGATAGTGTCAGGAGGTGTACGAAACGGGTAGACACTCTGCGGGGTCCGCAGGAGAATGCTGCAGAGCCCATGGGACAAGACCGGCGCAAGCCCGTCGCGCACTTGGAGACTTAATTTAGGGCTTGGCTGGACTTACCGGATCATCGCTACGGGTCAACACCCATATCGTCCCACCGGCAACAATGCCGGCGCCGATTCCGATTGCGATAGGAGAATCGAAAATCGCCCCCCCCGCTCCAGGGACGGCTCCAGGAACGGTTCCAGCTGCTCCTCTTTTCTTCTTTTTCTTTTTGTCGCTCGGCGATTGTGAATCGTCTCGAGTAGTCTGCTCACCTTGTGCCAGTGTAGTGCTCCCGGTGTCATCGCTGATCGTCAGGTCACCCTTTCGCGCCACGATCTGGACCCTACCATCCACATCTCTGACTTCAAATTCGGTCCAAACACCAGCGGCCGGTGCCACCGTGACAGCGCCGGCGCGAGTCGCCAGCAATTTCGAGGTCGATACAGTTACCCCCCCGTGCTCCAAATTGAGCGCGCTGCCCTCATACTGAATCAGGGAGTCATTGAGAACTAGAACGCTTGAACCGGTAGCATTGATGTTGGCAACGGAGTCCGCATTCGTCTGCACCAAGTCGCCGGAAAAGAGGGCCGACGACCTTGCGATGCTGTTGCCATTGAGCAGTGCGGTTCCATGGCTGTAGAGCATGGCAGCCGGTTGATCCGCTGCAAACAAGGCAGCCGGAAGAATCATGACCATCAGGCAGCTTAGGATCTTCAAGTATGAAGGCCTCATCATGGCAAACATTACCGTCCTTCGGGAACCACCGTTAATGATGCTAATCCGAAAGGCTGGCGGAAGCAAACCTGGATCCCGCCGAGAGTGACCACCCATTCCCATACCCGCTATTAAACCGCTGGGTGCCTCGTTTGTCGAATCGTACCTTTCTACGTGTTGTGGAGTCAACGCCTTTTGTGCTGTGCACGCCGCTTTTCGGTGGAAAACGAGTGATTGGCGCGCCGGTTTTGCACAACAACCTTTTCTAATCGCTATTCAGCAATCGCGTTCCACCAAGCTCGGGAACCACTGCCTTCCACACGGGTCTTGCCCCAGTGTGGATCAGTTCACCCTTAGAGCCCGCAGAGCCCGCAAAAAAGGTCTTTTTCGGCATCGGTGTTCGCCCAGTGCCAGGCACAGCATAGTCGATACCAGCGCTGGATCCATAGCAGCGCTGTCACAAAGAGCGCTGAGGTTGCCGCGTGCCTAGCTTATTCATTGGTTATTCCCCTATAACCCATGAGTTTGAGCATCATTTCTGGGTGGTTGATCCGCCTGTACATCCTGAACTAGTTGTCGCGGCTCCAGACGCGTGCACGGACTTCCAGTTCACAGTCGTCACGGAATTGGACGCGCTCTGGCTCAGTCAACGTCGCTGCGTCGAGGACCTACTCGCGTTCGCCCTTGAAGTCGTGTAGACGCTTTCGGGGAGGCGGCTGATGCGACAGTCCAATCTCCCGACAGCCAAGCCGCAGCAGAGGCGGCATGAGGATTCTGGTCGTTGACGACGACAATGAGAATTCCCATGCCCCACCCTAATCGTGCGCTGCCCATAGGGAGCCTAACCAGTAACGCACCTCCTTCATTCCACGGTTGAGATGTGTGTTGGAATAGTCAGTTATGGCGATCTCTGCCGTCCCAAAATCGACACCCGCACCGTCACAATTGCAGTCCTCCACGGAACTCCGGGTGCGCAGTGTTTTGGTCAACTCGATTCGGATTGGTAAGAGGATGCGCCCAATTGGTGATATTTCATCGCTCATTGAGAGCATCCGGGAAGTAGGTCTTCTCAATCCGATTTCCGTGTGACGGGACAAGTGGCTCATTTCGGGTCTGCACCGATTGGAAGCCTTCAAGACGCTCGGTCGCCGACACATCCCAGCTTTCATTCTTTCGGTCAGCCCGCAGGAAGCGCGAATCGCGGAGATTGATGAGAATCTTGCCCGGAATGATCTGAGCCTGCTGGATCGCGCCGAGCACATCTATCGCAGAAAGCAGTTGTACGAGGAACTGCACCCAGAACGGCGGCACGGCGGCAATCGCGGAAACCAGTACACAGGCGGCAAAAAGTGCCAAGATACCAACCTGCAATTTTGCCAAACAGCTGCGGTAGTGTGCGGGCAGTCGTCAACTACCGTTCATCGCCTCGTTCGAATTGCCAGGCTGCTGACGGCTGAGACCAAACAACGTCTGCGTGGCACCGGCTGGGCAAACAATCAGGAGATTTTGATGAAGTTGTGCAAACTCACGCCCGACATGCAGCACGACGTTGCCGGTAAGGTCGCGAACGGTGAGTCAAACCAGATTTCCGACGCCCTAGCGAAGGTTCACCGAGACAGGTTGAGAGCCATGGGGTGTGTCGTGCCGCTCGAAGGCCAGGACTGCGTCGTGGATGTAAATCTGCTTGCCTCGAGCCTACTACGGGAAATCGAGTCTGCTGTCAAAGAATGGAAACTTAAGAGGGTCGTCGAATCCCGTACCCGTTTGAACCCGACTATTCGCAGACAGCTGATCTCCACGCTGAAAAATGCGGCGACAAACGTAGCGAAGGTTGAGCAGCAACTTTCCAAAGATTTTCACGAGTTCCCGACAAATGGGAAAGCTTATCAGCGGAAGATACGGGAGCAGATGGCTCTCACACCGGAGCCAGACGAGCATTTGAAGCGGGAGGCTGCCAGTTCGTTCGCCAACGCCGAGGTTCGGGAAATCACGAAGGAGCAGGCGGCTGGCATCATCTTGAAGTACGAGTGGTTGGGGAATCTTGGATGCTCCGACTTCGCATTTGGACTTTTCTGCAAGCACCCGGTGACGGGGATGGAGTATCACGCCGGGGTCGCATGCTTCGGGCGTACAGCCGGGAGCAACGTCACCCGTTCCATCTGCGGGGAAGAGTACGCCGAACGGGCGATCATTCTAGTTCGCGGCGCCTGCGGCCACTGGTCTCACAAACATTCGGCGAGTTGGTTGATTACGCGGGCGTGTGAATTGATGGTGGCAAAAGGCTACAACATTTTCATCGGCTACTCGGATGAAAGTGCGGGGGAGGTTGGCACGATTTACCAAAGCTGCGGGTGGACCTACTTCGGAAAAACTAAAGCCAGAACTAAATACAGAACTCCGGACGGAAAAATCCGCGACGATCGCCAAGTCCATGGCTTGACTCGTGACCGCGCGGGCGGAACCATGAAGTACAAGCGGACGCGCGCCGAGCAGAAGGAATTGCTCCTAAAAGAGGGTTGCGAGTTCTTCAACGACGATGGGCGTAAGCATCGTTACGTCGGGTTCTACGGCAACAAGCGCGACAAGCGCATGCTGCGACGCGCTCTGAAATGGGAGATGCTTCCCTACCCTAAACGTCAGCAGATCTCTGACGTAACCATTGAGACGCAGCAAACAGGCTTCGGTTTGCCGATTCCTCATCCTCACTCTCAGGAAAATCTTCATCCGGGCGCATGAAGCCTTGAGCACCTGGACGGTCAGCCTGCGGACTTGAGCGTCAGTTAGCCGCTCACCGCTCCCACATCTCAGTCCGGAATGCAGTCACCACTAACTTGGCTGAGGGGACTGTTCCCTTTGAGCCAGGGCCCATGGCCGCGCAGCCCCTGAGCCGCCCGCCGCGCGATCTATTTTCCCCCGGCGACAAACAGCCCGTCGTCTCCCACCCCAGCCCGGAGTGGAGTCACCACTAACCCGGCTGAAGTGACCGTTGTTGTCGGTTTGCCCATTCCTTTAGACCGCGCCCCCAACTTAGCCTCTCCGGCTTGTCCGGGCCTGCGCAAGCTCGATCTTCTTGAGGATTCAGCTAAGAAAGCTCGCAAATCAAGTATTGGCATATAAGAGGCCGAAAAAAGAGGCCTTTCCTACAAGCTAGATTTTCTTGCGCATTAAGCTAAGAAAGTTCGCAAGACCCAGTATTGGATATTGAGAGGCCTCGGAAACAGGCCTTTCTGGAGGATAAAAGTGAGTAAAAAGTCAGACAAGCGAGTATTAACTCTTATACAGGCCCGAAAAGGAGGCCTTTCACAAATGACCTACGAATATCGTTGTTCAGAAACCGTCTTAACCCGCGATGCCCTGTTGGCGACCTTGGTTTTCCTTTATCAGCCCACCAATGAGATGGAGCGGCACTCCCTCCAGAGGTTCGCCATAGCGTCCTGTGACTCTTGGAGCGACATGCATGGAGACGAGGCGTGCTGGCTGTGGCTTGCGGACCGGATGAAATGGAATCCAAAGCGAAAACGCCTCAAGACCCGAGACTTGGGGTTGCTTGCCGAGAAGATTGAGAACGACATCGACACCATGCCACCACTGATTCCTGAGGGGGAACGCCCTGCTGTTGGGATCCCTTCCAAGACGAAGAAGGCCGTTATCTGTGTAGACACTTGCACCGTGGGATCGCTGACCCGCGATGCTCTGGCGTCGACGCTGTCTTTCATTCTTCAACCCGACGACGCAATCGAAGATCGGCAGATTAAGTGTTTTGCTGACGCCGTTTGCCGAGTTTGGACAGCGATGGAGGGTGATGAGGAATGCTGGCAAACCTATGCGGGTTGGTTAAGAACCCGAGTGCACCTTGGAAAACTTCCTACATGCACCCACCTTGGCTCATTGGCTCAGAAGATGGAAGAGCACTTGGCGGTCGTGCAAGTCCTAAAGGTCTCCAAAACCCTCGCAAAGCCTGCCAACGACGTTACCCAGACCGCCGCGTAACTTCTGCCCTGCCGAACGGACTACCGTTCGGTGGGGTAGGTTGCGCCCGGTCCTGGAGCCAAACGCGAACCAGCGCTCGACACAGAGACGCCCTGGGAAACCAACCTTTCCGCTAGCAACCTCAAAATCTTCGCTACCAGCCCCTTATATAGGAGTGCCCAACGTAACGCCGGCGAGCAACCGCTAGCTGGAGCCGCGGGGGACTTCGATATTCACATCATTTGCAAAGCAGGAGCACACATGGCACACGATCGTAACGAAAACCAGCCCGAGAATCGTCCGATTCACGGCGTCAGTACGGCCCAAGAGCAAGGATCCGAGGCCGACAAAACCAATCCGTCGAAAATCACTTCGCCAGCCAGAGTGGCTGCCAACCAACGTAATGCCCAAAAGTCCACTGGCCCCAGAACGTCGGAAGGCAAGGCCCGTAGCCGTTGGAACGCTTTGCAGCACGGACTGTTGGCAAAACGTCTGTTTACGCGAGATGAATCGGATCGCTCGTCATTCGACCATCTGCTTGAGAGCTTGAGGGAAGATTGGCAGCCCGATGGAACCCTCGAGGAGATCTTGCTCGAAAAGATCGCCATCGGCTATTACAAGCTACACGTGGTGTACGGTTATGAAGCTGAATATGCTCGGAGGTCGGGGGAATTTTTCCTCACAATTGATCGCACGGGACGGTACGCAACCTCAATCAATCGCCAGTTGACGCAGGACGTAAACCAGTTTGAGCGGCTGCAGAGACAGCGTAAAGGCGAGTTCGTGCCAGCCCCGATCAGTATCGATCTGATTGTTAGTGGTCTCGACGAAGGGGCACAGGCCGATACGTTGCAGACGGTCAAGGACTCCTCGGCAACGGCCTCGCCTGTTTCGATGGGTTCCGATGTTCCACACCTTTCAAGGGCTGCCGATGAATCTCAGTTTGTAGGCCCGCACAATCTCGCCCGAGATCGAACGACGTCCTCTGACCCAGTCGCTGCGGCAGAACTGTCATCGGTAGGGAGCACCACACCCCAACTCACGGCGGGTCACGTTCACGTGGAGGGCGAACCCCCGTTGGAGACAATCTCAGAAGCGGCTGAGGACGCTTCGAGGATCGCCGAAGTTCCCACGTCACCGCAAACGCAAGATGAGTGAGCGGTGGCTCAAGAAGTTTGGCTCGAATTTACCAAACGAACCCAATGGTTCGAGAACGTCGGCTCGAATTGCGAAACGAACCCAACGCTTGAGAACATCGGCTCGAATTACCAAACGAACCCAAGGCTCGAGAATGTAGGCTCAAATTACGAAACGAACCCATGAAGGCCCGACCTTTGCTCTCAACGCCATCGCTCGACAGCATTCCACCATATCAGCCGCAGCCATTCGTCCAGGCAAGTTTTGGCCCACTGCCGGTCGGTCCACCAGCGGGTGCCGAATTGTGTATCGTCGCGAGCCGCAGCCACCGAAAAGGACTTCCCGTGAACCTCGTGGCGGAAGATGCTGAGAGAGCGGCGAGTGTGGTAGTCCGATGTGACGATCAGGACTCGTGTGCCTTCTTCGCCCGCCAGGCATTTTTCCACGTCGTGCGATTCCTCCCGGGTCGAGAGCCCCTCAATCGAACAAATCTGGACCGAGGCAGCCTGAGGTAGATCCTCAATGTATTTCTTGGCCAACTGGACTTGAGTAAATTCATAGATCCTGGAAGCCGCGGGAACGTCCATCACCACCCGGCGTCCATAGCCCTGATCCAGAAGCTGCAGGGCGCGAGCGGGACGACGATCGCTCTCGCCTGCAAGTACCAAAATCACGTCCGACGGCTGCGGAGCTTCCACCACGAGGAACCTCCCTGCATTCGCCGCGAAAGCCACGAGCACCGCGGCCAATGCAACTGCAAGGATCCAGATATGTCTTGCCCCGCTCGTCTTTCTCGTCAATCGCTCAATCCCTGGGCAGCGCCCGAATTGGCTTTTCGCCCTTTAATGACACTTGCCGCGAAAACTGTTCAATTCCGTATCTAAAACTGAGGTGCTTTCATGTTACCCATCTACGATTCGTTTTCGGAAAATTTCATGACGACCCCAATCTGGATGATTTTCCTTCCCCACGACGCAGCTTGGAAGGCATACAACGAGGAGCATGGGGGCCGGGCGGCAGGACACAACTGAGATTTGAAGGCCCGCGGATTCCCGCACACCCGTGGCTAAAACTTGCACTACGACTAACCACTAACCACTGCTCTTCAGTACTCCGACAGTTCCTTCATCGCCAGGAATAGATCGTTGGGTTGAGGGAGGATCGCGTCTTCCAGGATGGGCTGGTAGGCAACGAACACGTCTTTGGCAGCTACGCGGCGAACCGGGGCGTCGAGCTGGTCGAAGAGCTGGTCGGCGATGCGGGCCGCAATTTCGGCGCCGTAACCCCAGCTCAGCGTGTCTTCGTAAGCCACCAGCGCGCGATTCGTCTTGGCGACCGATGCGGCGATCGTCTCCCAGTCGAATGGATTCAGGCAGCGCAGGTCGATCAGTTCGACTTTCACGCCTTGCTCGCGCTCAAGCTTCTGGACCGCCTGCAGAGCGCGCGGCACGACCGCGCCATAGGTGATCACAGTCAGGTCGGTGCCGGGATGTACGACCTTCGCCTTGCCGAACGGAATCATGTAGTCCGGGCCGGGATAAGCAGCGCGGCCAAAAGATTCGCGATAGAGGCGCTTGTGTTCGAGAAACAGAACCGGATCGTCGCAGCGGATCGCCGTGCGCAATAACCCCGCGGCATCTTGCGAGTTCGACGGGAAGACCACGCGGAGACCGGGAATGTGGGTGAAAGCGCTCTCGCCGCATTGCGAGTGGTAGATGGCGCCGCCAGTCAGGTATCCGCCAATCGCGACCCGAATCACTACCGGGCAAGAGAATCCATTGTTGGAGCGCCAGCGGATCACGCTAAGCTCGTCGCGAATCTGCATCATCGCGGGCCAGATGTAGTCGAAGAACTGAATTTCGACGACCGGCTTGAGGCCGCGGGTAGCCATGCCAGTGGCGCGCCCCACGATGGCGGCCTCGGCGAGTGGAGCATTGAAGACACGGTCGTTGCCGAACTCGCATTGCAGGCCAAAGGTAAGCTTGAAGACTCCGCCTTTGCCTTTTACTAGCTTGCGCTTCAAGTACTCGTCGCGGCTGCAGTCGGCCACGTCTTCGCCGAAGATCACGATGCGCTCGTCGCGCTTCATTTCGTCGCGCAGCGTAGTAGTGATCAGATCGGCCATGGTCTTGCCGGCCGGCTTCTTGCCGTCGGCTGAGACTTCCGGCGCCACAGGCTGCGTGTCGAACGCGGACGATGCGGGATCGAGATCGGGCGAATACACAAACTTCATGATGCTTTCGGGAGCGGGCGGAAGCGCTCCGAGCGCCGAGTCGACTGCCACCTGCAACTCGGCTTCGACTTCTTTCTCGAGCTGGTTGATGCCCTTCTCGTCGAGGATGCCTTCCCGCAACAGGAACATTTGCGTGCGCGTGACCGGATCACGCTGAGCGTCCCGTTCGCGCTCGGCGTCGGGACGGTACAGGCGCTCATCGTCCGATAGAGAATGCGAATACGGACGGATGACATGCGCATGGACGAAGGCTGGGCCGTGTCCTTCACGGCAGTAGCGCGTAGCACGCTGGAATGCGGCATAGCTGGCCACGGGATCGGTACCGTCGACTTCTTCGAAATGGAAGTTGGGGAATCCGGAAACCAGGCGCGAAATGCTTCCACCCGCGGTCTGGACCTCCACCGGCACCGAAATTGCGTACCCATTGTCTTCCACGCAGAAAATTACCGGCAGCTTTCCCAGTGCAGCGGCATTCATGGCCTCCCAGAATTCACCTTCGCTGGAAGTGCCATCGCCGAGAGAAACATAAGTGACTTCATCGCCCTGGAAGCTGACGTTCTTGAACTGACGGTAGTCTGCGAAATTGGAGGCTGGAACCTCCGCGGCCTTGGGATGCCGTGTCAAGTAGCGTCCGGCCTCGGAGCAGCCGACGGCCTGTAGAATCTGCGAACCTGTCGGCGAAGACTGAGTCACAATGTGAAGGTTGGGATAGCTCCAGTGCGAGGGCATCTGGCGTCCGCCAGAACTGGGGTCGTCGGCCGCCCCAACCCCCTGCAGAAACATGTCGTAAGGCTTGACCCCGAGCGCCAGACACAGCGCGCGATCCCGATAATACGGGTAGAACCAGTCATACCCCCCTTTCATTGCCAGGCCAGCGGCTACGCCAATGCCCTCATGCCCTGCCCCGGACATCTGGAAATAGATCTTTTGCTGGCGCTTGAGCAGGATTTCCCGGTCGTCAATCCGCCGGGAGGTGTAGATGATGCGGTAGGCCTGGATGAGCTGCTCGCGCGTAAGTCCTTCATATAGCTTGGTCTTCTTCGCGCCGTTGGCCGTTAGGGCCAGCTTAGGATCAGTCTTTGTCGTGGCCATCCGGTTCTTGGGTCCTGGCTCAATTAGATTCCCGGCAGCCGTATTGGGACTCCACGCGGCTCCCGGGAACCTGTTGGATTGTAAATGGTAACTGGGGGTTGGAAAAGCACCGGAAGTTTTCAGTTTCGGAGGCTGCGGTCGGACCATGTGACCAATGTCACAGCCGACGGTGACGCGAATCATAGCCCGGCGCTTGGCGGATGTTTTACAGTGCTTTCCGCGAGCGCGTTGTCTTTAGCCCTCCCCGTCGAACGAGCTCATAGTAACCTCGCAGTCCCACCGACCGCAGTCGCTGGGACTGCGAGTGTTTTTGGGCGAACTTTTGGGGCCCTCAGGATCCGTCCTTACACGACGCTCGCTGGGAAGGCTCGCAGGTATTCGCGAATCTGGTTTTCACGACTTTCCGGCAGGCTCGAGTTTGGGCGTCGCCGACGCACTTGCAGCGCCCTGCCCGAAGTAGCGCCGCTGAAAGTAAAGTGAAACGTTCACCAGGCCGATGAGCGCTGGAACCTCAACCAGGGGCCCGATGACCGCTGCAAAGGCTGCGCCGGAGTTGATTCCAAAGACCGCCACAGCGACCGCGATGGCGAGTTCGAAATTGTTGCTGGCCGCCGTAAACGACAAGGTTGCCGTCTTCGAATAATCCGCCCCCAGCTTGCGTCCCATGTAGAACGACACCAGGAACATCACGGCAAAATAAATCAGCAGTGGAATGGCGATGCGCACCACGTCGAAAGGCAGTCGCACGATGTACCCACCCTTCAGTGAGAACATCACCACGATGGTGAACAGGAGTGCGATCAGCGTGACAGGGCTGATGCGCGGTAGGAAGCTTTTCTCATACCACTGCTTGCCGCGCGCGCGCACCAGCGCGAAGCGCGTGATCATCCCGGCGAGGAAGGGGATCCCGAGATAAATGAAGACGCTTCTGGCGATGTCGCGAATCGACACATTCACCACGGAACCGTGCAATCCAAACCACTCCGGCAACTTGGTGACAAAGAGCCATGCATACACCGAATAGAACAGCACCTGGAAGACGGAGTTAAAAGCGACCAGGCCGGCCGCATATTCGGTGTCGCCCTTAGCCAGTTCGTTCCACACGATCACCATGGCAATGCAGCGCGCCAGCCCAATCATGATGAGGCCTGCCATGTATTCCGGATAACCGCGCAAGAAAATGATTGCCAGAGCGAACATCAGCAGCGGGCCAATCACCCAGTTCTGCACCAGCGAGAGGACGAGGATTTTCTTGTTGCGGAAGACCTCGCCCAGTTCTTCATATCGGACCTTGGCCAGGGGAGGGTACATCATCAGGATGAGACCCACGGCGATGGGAATCGAGGTGGTGCCCACACTGAAGCGATTCAGAAAAGGCACAATCCCGGGCAGTGCCCAGCCGGCCGCCACGCCAATCATCATGGCGGTAAAAATCCATAGCGTCAGGAACCGATCCAAAAAGCCAAGACGCGACATTACATTGGTGTTCATTTGCTTCCGAGCCTCATTCACAGCACGTATCCCGGCAGCGCCGGGCACGCGGATTGAAGTTCATTGCAAGCCGATGTTGTCGATTTCTTTCTTGAGCGACAACCGGTCCAGCGTAGTGAGCGGGAGGCTAAGGAACAGGCTGATTCTTCGGTCCAACAGAAAAAAAGCCTCGCGGAAAGCCTTCTCCACCTGCTCGCCTGTTCCCTGCACTGCGGCGGGATCGGGAATACCCCAATGGGCGGTCATCGGTTGGCCCGGCCACACCGGGCAGACTTCGTTGGCGGCATTGTCACAGACGGTGAAAACGAAATCGAGCCGGGGAGCATCAGGCTTGGCGAACTCGTCCCAGCTCTTGCTGCGAAGGCCAAGTGTCGGGAGATGAGCCGCTTCCAGTTGCCGCAGCGCCTGGGGACGAACCGCTCCCGTGGGGTGGCTGCCCGCGCTGTAGGCGGTGAAATGAGGCTGGCCTTTCTGATTCGTGATTGCTTCTGCCATGATGGAACGCGCCGAGTTCCCAGTGCACAGAAACAGGACGTTGTAATGTCCTTGCATCCCCATCCTCCCGATTCCGCTCAATGGCAGCACATCGGACCACAGCACGCTTCGTGTGCGTGACTGGGTTTCAGGGCGCGGAGGAAGGCGCTCATAAACTTTCCGTCCACCTGCGCGGCGACGACGTCCAAATCAATTCGCTGACCCGAGAGAAATTCGAGCGCATCTTCCGCCCTATAAATACGGGTGGGCTCGATGTCAATCTGCTCGAAGCCCGCCGCTGCCAGTTTGCTGCGGTATTCGTTCTCTTCCAGTGCGCCGGCGATGCAACCCACCCATGCCAGGACACTCTGGCGGATCTCAGGCAACATTTCTCCGCGAGTGACGACATCGGACACGGCGAAGCGCCCGCCCGGCTTTAGGACCCGGAAGGCCTCGCGCAGGACTTTGTCTTTGTCGGCGGAAAGGTTAATCACACAGTTGGAGATGATCACGTCGATCGAGTTGTCGGGCAACGGGATATTCTCAATCTCGCCTTTCAGGAACTCAACATTCTCAATGCCAGCCTTGCGCTTGTTTTCGTTGGCCAGCGCGAGCATTTCGTCGGTCATATCGAGACCGTAGGCTTTCCCGGAGGGGCCGACGCGACGCGCGGAAAGCAGCACGTCGATGCCCCCGCCGGAGCCGAGGTCGAGGACGATCTCGCCGGGGTTCAACTTGGCGAGCGCAGTGGGATTGCCGCAGCCGAGCGAGGCCAGCAACGCCTCTTCCGGGATCTGTCCGGCCTGCGAAGCGTCATAGAGGTTGGTAGTGATGGGATCGCAGCAATTAGTGGCCGTAGCGGCCCCGCAGCAGGAACTGCCTCCAGACTTCACCCGCAAAGCGGCTTCGCCGTATTTCTGTTTGACGACTTCCTTAATATCGGTGGTCTCAGTAGTGCTCATGAAGGGGCTCCTATTTGCAGATTTGTACGATCTGTTCCGGTTTGACAGCTTTATTGCGCGTGCAGCACTCGGCATAGAGGAACTGCAACAATTCCTGCAGGGCGCCGGTATTTGCGGTGTAACGAAGAAAAGTACTCTCCCGCTGCACTTCGACCAGGCCTTCGGTCCGCAGCTTGTCCAAATGATGGGAGAGGGTCGAGTTGGGGATTTCGAGTTCGGCTTGAATGTCGCTGACGACAAGTCCTTCGGGATGCGCCGTGAGCAGCAACTGCATGATGCGCAGGCGGGGCTCTGTTCCCATGGCGGAGAACATGTCGGCGTATTTGGCGACGCGTTCGCCGGTCTTGCCGAGTTTCGGAGAAGTCGTTTGCATATTTCGATATTACTAGAAACATCGATACACGTCAAGAAGAACACAAGCTTTCAGCCCAGACTCGATTGGCTGTATGCTGACGGCTGAGCGTTGCGTGCTTTATTCTGGAAGCTGATGATTCGAACCCGCCGTGCCTTTGACCCTCACTCCATCCAACTCGTGATCTTTGATCTGGACGGCACGCTGATCGACTCGCGTTTGGACCTGGTTCACTCCGTCAACGCAGCGTTGCGCCACATCCGGCGGCCGGAGTTGCCGGATGACGTCATCGCCAGCTACGTGGGCGATGGCGCGCCGATTCTGATTCAGCGGGCACTGGGCCCGGAGGCCGCTGACGAGGCGCTCGTACGCAGGGGACTGGACTTCTTCCTTTCTTATTACCGTGAGCACAAACTCGATCACACCACCGTGTACCCGGGAATTGCCGAGGCTCTTTCGGCGATTCAGCGCTCATCCAATGGGACGCCGCGCAACATGGCGGTGCTTACGAACAAGCCCGTGAATCCGTCCCGGGCCATCGTCGAAGCGCTCGGGCTGGGGCAGTTCTTCTCTCAGGTGTATGGTGGCAACAGTTTCAGCACGAAGAAGCCCGACCCTGAAGGGGCGCGCAAACTGCTGGAGGAGAGCGGCGTAAAGCCAGAGCAGGCTGCGATCGTGGGCGATTCTCACGTCGACGTGCGCACCGGACGCAATGCCGGGTTGTGGACGGTCGGCGTCACCTATGGATTCGCTACGCAGATGCTGGAGAGCGAGCCTCCAGACGTGCTGGTGGATAGTGCGCAGGAAGTAGGCATCGTTTTTTCCACACAGGGAACGAAAGAACGTTGAACCACAAACCATGACCGCTGACAACTCTGGCCTCACACCCTTCACGGGAAAAGAACTGCGCAAGCTGCGCAGCTTGAAAAATCCCTACGGCATTCAGAAGTTTCTCGATGACATGCCCTATCACCTGGAAGATACGGCGTGGTCGCCGCGGAAGGTGCTGGCCGCAGAAACCGCGCACTGCCTGGAGGGCGCTATTTTCGCGGCCGCGGCGTTGCGGGCAAACGGATATCCTCCCCTGCTGCTGGATTTCGAAGCCGATCACGATACCGACCATGTGATCGCCATTTACCGCGACGATGGCTGCTGGGGCGCGGTGGCCAAGTCGAATTACACGGGATGCCGCTGGCGCGAACCGGTCTATCGCACGCTGCGGGAGTTGGCGCTGAGCTATTTCAACGCCTACTTCAATCTGCGGCGGGAGCGCACCCTGCGGCGATATTCGGTTCCCGTCAATCTGAAGCGCTTCGACCGGCAGAACTGGATGACCACCGACCAGCCGGTGTGGTTTATCGTTTATTACCTGTTCGACATCAAGCACTATTCGCTGCTGACGAAGGCGCAAGAGAAACGACTGCATCGCGTCGACGAGCGCCTTTTCCAGGCAGAGTGTCTGGGGAAAGCCCATAAGAAGAGAGACTGAATTCAAAGCGTCCCGAAAGTTCCGGGGACTCTGCGGGAAGGCAATCTCGCCCCATCCGCCAGCGAGAGTTACCCACTCCCCAATAACCAACAGCGGCACGCCCTTCACCCGGAACGCAGATGCATCCTAGCGAAACTTCTTTTGCTCTAATGCGTTAAGGTAGAGTATGCGAGTACGGCAGCTGGGCTTATTCCTTCTTCTTTCTTGCCTGTGGGCGTCCGGTCAGCAGGCTCAGCAGACCTCGGCTTCCCCCAGCGCGCCCTCCGCGCCTGGCTCAGATTTAGGGACATCCGGTCCTGAAGGCGGGGCCTCGACTCGAGGCGAGTCCAAAGCGACTTCTCCACCCGATCTGACTCCAGATGCCGACGGCTCGCTTTCGCAGAAGCAGATGCGGGAATTGTTCCGCGTAGTCGCCGACAAAGATGCGGAGAATAACAAGAAATTACGCGACTACACCTACATCGAGCGCGAGGTGCAGAACAAACTCGACAGCAAGGGGCAGACTAAGTCTGCCGAGGTAAAGACTTACGAGATTCTCGAGATTTACGGCGAGCAGATCCAGCGCCTGATTGCGAAAGATGATAAACCGCTTGAATCTGAAGAATCGGCAAAGGAAGAAGAAAAGATCCAGAAGATCATCAACAAGCGCAAGAACGAATCGGAAAACGATCGCAAGAAGCGCGCGGAAAAGGAGCAGAAAGATCGCGAAGACGGCCGCAAGTTCGTAACCGAAATCGCCGATGCCTACGACTTCAAGTTGGTAGGGACAGAACTAGTGGACGGTCACGACACGTGGGCGATTGATGGTGAGCCGCGTCCGGGTTTTGTGCCGCATATGAAGGAGTCGAAGTTTCTCTCCAAGTTTCACGGGCGCGTGTGGATCGACAAGGGCGATCTGCAACTCGCCAAGATGGAAGTGGAATGTCTGGATACGATTTCCTGGGGAGTGTTTCTGGCGCGCTTCCACAAGGGTTCTCGCTTCATGCTGGAGCAGACGCGGGTGAACGACGAAGTCTGGCTGCCGCTCCACTTGACGGCGAAGGTCGACGTACGGCTTGCCTTGCTCAAGAACTTCAACGTGGACGTGGAACAGAGTTTCCGCGACTACAGGAAATTCCGCACATCGGCGAAAATTGTGGGCATGGGAGAAGTGCAAGAGCAGAAATAGACCAGGAATCGCAACAGAAACCTCACCCTCTCCCTAAACAAGAAGCTGAGCAGGTAGTGTCTTAACCACTGTGTTCTTTGATTGAAAATTGGGCATCGGATTGCGCTCGCGGCCACGGCTCGCCCGCCTTATCAAGTTCATCGAAAACCTCGATAGCGATCTTCAGTTCCTTGATCCGCAGCCGCGCCTTCTTAATCTCGTCCTTCCAAGAATTTATCGGGACTGCCAACTTTAGCCTTGACAAGTCTTTTAAGGCGAGCGGAACTTCTACTTGAAGTAGAAATAAATGTTAGCTAGTACACTTCGGCTCGATCTCCGCTAAGTACTCGGTCGCAGTTATGGAACTGGAACTGAAGCCAGTACCTAGAGACTCCCACAGTTCCTGATCCACGCGCGAGCCGAGGTACACCTCGGCTATTTGTCCCGCTCGTGCCAAGGCCCACAGCGCGTTATCGCGACTCTTGATTTCTGCAAAAGTCAATGCGAATCGTTTCTCTACGACCTGGTCCTTCATATCACCCTCCCCTGAACGATTGCTAAACTGCTAGGCGCGGCGTAGTATTGCCGCGTCTTCAATGCGCTTCCCCCGCAAAGGAGAAAAAGCAATGGCTAGCGCTGGAGATGTTTTTAAATCGGGAGACGACGTTCCAGACTCTGGTATTTACAGGGTTATTCACGATCCAATCCATGCTCAGGAGCACGAGGTAACTTGCGTATACGGGAAAAAATTCCCGCCATGCCGGGGATGCCCACATCCTCGATTTGTGCTCACTAGGGCGGCACAGCATATAGACACTCACGAACACTTCAAGGCGCGCTAGGTTCTGGACCGCCAATGTCGGCCGTTGCGCGGTATTTTCCGGAGGATTTGGAGAAGCTAATCATCAGTACTGAATCCTCCAGTACTTGCTCGTCCAGTAAGGCTACGAGGATGTTCGCTATCGTTCCTCGACTCTTAGACTCGACAATCACGTGCATGGGTAATCTCCTTTTTGTCCGGCAACGCAGTATTTACACGACTAGCTGAGCAATCCATTCTGCACCCCTAACCTCTCGGGCTTATAATGCGAAGTCCCAAGGGGCACAGGTTCGCGACGCGGTGCTGGCGTGCATGGATCGATGCGCCTAGGGCGGAATTCCAATTTCGATCTCATCCCTGAGGCACGGAATGTCTTCTCTCACCCGTCGTGATCTGCTTCGCTCCAGCCTTGCACTCTCCGCCTCGACGCTCGTTGCGAGTTCAGTAGGCCGCGCCCATGCGTTGCTTGCAGGCTATCCCGGCGTAGCTTCGGCTGAGGCTTTAGCCGCGGTTGCGCCTCGGGAGCATCTACTGTTCGACTTTGGCTGGAAGTTTTTTCAGGGACACGGGGCCGACCCGCTGCGCGATCTGGGATTTGGCAAGGGCCAGGGGGATTTCGCCAAGACCGGCGAGCTCGAGTTTGCCGGAGAGAAGTTTGACGACTCCAAATGGCGAGCCCTGAACCTTCCTCACGACTGGGCGGTCGAGTTGCCCTTTGTGCGCGATGAAGAGCTGCAAAGCCACGGCTACAAGCCGCTCGGCCGACGCTATCCCGAGACCAGTGTGGGCTGGTACCGGCGCGTTTTCGATGTTCCCAAAGAAGACGCCGGCCGGCGCGTGGTGCTGGAGTTTGACGGCGCCTTCCGCAGCGCGCTCGTGTTCCTGAACGGCTGTTTCATGGGCCGCAATGACAACGGCTACGCTCCTTTCCGCTTTGACCTGACCAACTTTCTGAACTTCGGGGGGAATAACTACCTGGTCGTGCGCATGGACGCCAGCTTTGGCGATGGTTGGTTCTATGAAGGGGCCGGCATCTATCGGCACGTGTGGCTGACCAAGACCGACGCGCTGCACCTCGGACATTGGGACAGCTACGTTCGCACTGCCGTGAAAGGCAGCGCGGCGACTTTGAGTCTGGGGACGGTGGTGCAGAATGAAGGCCGGCAACCGGAGAATTGCCGCGTACGCTGGCAGATTTTCGATGCGGGCGGCAAAGTGGTTGCTGCGGCGGAGACGGCACCGCAGTCCGTAGCTCCAGACGGCTCTACAAGTTTCACTGCGACCGCAAACTTGACGAATCCCGCACTGTGGTCACCGGAGGCACCCAACCTTTACTCAGCGGTCGTCACGGTTGAGTCCGGCGGGAAGGCGCGCGACGCCGAGCGTGCGAATTTCGGCGTGCGCACTGCAGTTTTCGATGCGGACAAGGGATTCTTCCTCAATGGGAAATCGGTGAAGATCAAAGGCACATGCAATCATCAGGACCACGCCGGCGTGGGGGCGGCGCTACCTGACCGGCTGCAGTGGTACCGGCTGGCAGTGCTGAAAGATATGGGCGGTAATGCCGTGCGAACATCGCACAACATGCCTACGCCGGAGTGGGTGGAAGCCTGCGACCGCCTGGGCATGATGATGATGTGCGAAACGCGCATGATGAGTTCCAACGCGGAAGGCTTGGCGCAGCTTGAGTTGATGGTGAAGCGGTACCGGAATTCTCCCGCGATTATCCTCTGGTCAGTAGGCAACGAAGAGTGGGTACTGGAGGGCCGTCCTCAGGGCGAACGCATCGTTGCCGACATGGTGGCGCGGTCGCATGAAGTCGATCCGACGCGGCTGGTCACGGCGGCCGTGAACGCGAAGTTTGATTCTACCTTCTCCAATCCGTTGGATGTTCAGGGCTTCAATTACAACTTGCAGGCGCCGGACAGCTGGCACAAAGCAAATCCGAAACGGCTCACCGTGGGCACGGAAACTGCCAGCACCGTTTCCACTCGCGGCATCTATTCCACTGACAAGTTGCGCAACTGGGTGAGCGCATACGACCTGAACCATACCTCCTGGTCCGAACTGGCGGAGGAGTGGTGGAAGTTTTACGCCGCGCGGGAATGGCTGTCCGGAGGATTTGCCTGGACCGGCTTCGACTATCGCGGAGAGCCCACGCCCTACGGCTGGCCTTCCATCAACGCGCAGTTTGGCATCGTCGACATGTGTGGTTTTCCCAAAGATAACTTTTATTACTACAAGGCGTGGTGGGGCTCGGAGCCCGTGCTGCATCTGTTTCCCCACTGGAATTGGGAACAGCGCGAGGGCGAACCGATCTCAGTGTGGGTTCACTCGAACCTTGATTCTGTGGAACTTTTCCTGAATGGCAAGAGCCAGGGCTCACAGAGAGTGCTGCCCCTGACGCACCTGGAGTGGAAGGTGAAGTACGAACCGGGTGTGCTGGAGGCGCGCGGCAGCAAGGACGGCAAAGTCGTGCTGGTGGAAAAGCGCGAAACCACCGGCGCGCCGGAGTCGATTCGTGTGACAGCCGACCATACCGAAATTAGCGCTGACGGCGAGGACGTCGCCATCCTGCGCGTAGAAGTGCTCGACAAGGAAGGACGCCCGATCCCCACGGCAGATAACATCATCACCTTCAGAGTGAATGGCGAGGGCGCGCTCATCGGTGTGGGCAATGGCGATCCGAATTGCCAGGAATCCGACAAGGAACCCAAGCGCAGCCTGTTCAACGGCCTGGCTCAAGTGATTGTGCAGGCCAGCAAGACTCCGGGGACGATCACAATTGAGGCTTACACCGAAGATTGGCCGCCGCCGAAGCTGCCCGCCGTCCACGTAAGCATTACAACCAAGAAGGTAGATCTGCGACCGACGTTGAAGTAGAGGGTTTCGCGGCTGTTTGACTCCGATTCGTGGTCGACTCTACGCAATATTATTTTACTTCTGGGGCGCTTGCTGCCGGAGGCGCCCTCTTCTCCCGTTTCACTCACGCGTTATAATGAAAAGATTGCCTGTCGGCCAAATCGGCCTCTGTGGGGGTGGCCGGAAACCAGCCGAGCTTCGCTCCGCACGACAGCCGAGGGCCGCTGTCCCCACATGGTCATGGCCGGTTCACACCGGCGGTTGCTAAGAGCCGAGAGCTAACTGCTAAGAGCGTTTTCTATGGATTTCAAACTCGTTTCTAATTACAAGCCGCAGGGGGACCAGGGGCGCGCGATCGAGGCGTTGCTGCGGGGAGTGTACGACCGCGAGCAGCATCAGGTTTTGCTCGGCGTCACGGGCTCGGGCAAGACGTTCACCATGGCCAAGGTAATTGAGGCGGTGAACCGTCCCGCGCTGGTCATGGCGCATAACAAGACGCTGGCGGCACAGCTTTATCACGAGTTCAAGAACTTTTTCCCGCACAACGCCGTCGAATATTTCGTTTCGTATTACGACTACTACCAGCCGGAGGCCTACGTCCCGGCCGCCGATCTCTATATCGAAAAAGAAGCGACAATTAACGACGAACTCGACAAGCTGCGCCTCTCGGCCACCAGGTCGCTCTTTGAGCGGCGTGACGCCCTGATTGTGGCTTCCGTGAGCTGCATTTACGGCCTCGGTTCCCCGGAAGCGTACTACGGCATGATGATGTTTCTGGAGCAGGGCCAGAAGATCAAGCGCGAGGACGTCACGCGCCGGCTGGTCGACATTCTCTACGAGCGCACCAACGGAGATTTTCGCCGTGGAACGTTTCGTGTGCGCGGCGATGTGATCGAAGTCTTCCCTACCTACGACGACATGGCGTACCGCATCGAGCTATGGGGCGATGAGATCTCATCGCTAACGCAAGTCGATCCCCTGTTTGGCACCGTGAAGCAGAAATACATGCGGCTGCCGATTTATCCCAAGACGCATTATGTAATGAAGGAAGAGACACGGGCGTCGGCCGTGGATTCGATCAAGAAAGAACTGGCGTGGTGGGAAGTCGAGATGGAGAAGCAAGGGCGGCTGGTAGAGGCGCAGCGCATTCATCAGCGCACCATGTTTGATCTGGAAATGATCAGGGCCATGGGCTATTGCCATGGGATCGAAAATTATTCCCGACATTTCACGGGGCGGCTGCCGGGCGAGCCTCCGCCAACGCTACTGGATTATTTTCCGCGCGATTTTCTGTTGTTTATCGACGAATCCCATCAGACCGTGCCGCAATTGCGCGGGATGTACGCGGGCGACCGCTCCCGCAAGGAAACTCTGGTCGAGTACGGCTTTCGCATGCCGTCCGCTTTGGACAACCGCCCGCTCACGTTTGCGGAATTTGAGCACCGCACCAATCAACTGGTGTACGTTTCGGCAACTCCGGGGCCGTATGAGCTGACGAAGTCGGCGGGCGTGGTGGTGGAACAGATCATCCGGCCGACGGGGTTGATAGATCCCGAGGTCGAAGTACGTCCAGTGAAGGGGCAGATTGACGATCTGCTGCACGAGATTCGCGCCCGCGTAGAGCTCGGCCAGCGGGTGCTGGTGACGACGTTGACCAAACGCATGTCCGAGGACCTGGCCGAGTACTACGCCGAAGTCGGCGTGAAGTGCCGCTACATGCATTCGGAGATCGAAACCCTGGAGCGGGTAAAGATTCTGCGCGACCTGCGCAAAGGCGAGTTTGATGTATTGATCGGCATCAATCTGCTGCGCGAGGGACTGGATCTTCCGGAAGTATCGCTGGTGGCAATTCTGGACGCGGACAAGGAAGGATTCTTGCGGTCCACAGGGTCGCTGATCCAGACCATTGGCCGCTGCGCACGGCATCTGAACGGGAGGGCCCTTCTTTATGCCGACCGGATGACCGATTCGATGAAGCGCGCGATGGATGAGACCTTGCGGCGGCGAGCCATTCAGACGGCATATAACGAAGAGAATGGGATCACGCCCGAATCAATCGTGCGCCCGCTGGACATGACGCTGGCCGGGATCGTCGCCGCCGATTATGCTGACCTGACTGGGGGAGAAACCGAGGGCATGCCCGAGTTCAGAACGCAGGAGGAAGTGGATACCTACATCGGCAAACTCGAAAGCGACATGCGCGAAGCGGCCAAGAAGTTTGAATTCGAGAAGGCCGCAAAGTTGAGAGACACGATCAAGGAGTTACGGACGAAGGAGTTTTTGTTCGCGTAAGGCTTCGCCTGAGTTCTATCTCCGCCCGCTATTGGCATCGAGCTTTAGCGGCTATATTCTGAATTGAATGAAGAATTCCCTCCCGGTTGTATGCCCCTCTTGCGGGAAGCAGTTCCCGCAGGAAATCAGCGGTAGCCAGCTACCTGAGCATGCGGACTGTCCAAAATGCCATGCGCGAATTTACAACATTTCGCCGCTAGGCAACTTCGTGACTTCTCTGCTGATGCACCGAGCACAGCAAGAACTTGAAAACAAAGATGTAACCCTTGCGATCATTTTGAGCGCCGTTGCTGTTGAGGGACAAATGGCCTACTTGTTTTTCAAATGGAGAAAAGTCGATAACTTCACCTACGAAATTACGCAACAATGGGAGAAGGATTGGATCGAGATGCGATCAATCGGGAAAAGGATTGACGAATTGTCAAAGTTTTTGACCGAGGTTAATTTCGACAGCTTCGCGCAACAGAAAAAAGCATTGTTACAGTCAGCTCTCGACGCCGCTCACTATGACCCTGCAACCTCGTTTAAGGATTTCTTTCAGGAACAGTTCTTCGAAAGACGCAACAAGATAGTGCATTACGGAGAGATTGATTTTCAGGAATCAGACGGCAAGCTCAGCCTTACACTGGCTTCTTCTCTGATTAGTCTGCTGAATGCGATGGATCAGCAGCGGATCGCGCAGATGGACGAAAAGCATAAGAAGGCTCTCCAGTCTCCTCCTCCGAATGACATGGGCTATCAGAACTAGCATTTTAGGAAAGAGTTTGCCGCCAAACCGTGTCCGCCCCACGGGTCCTATCCAAATGGTCGGCATCGCCCGTGATCACATCGGCTCGGCCCGTCCAGCCGGACTTCTACGAGCCGTCGGTTTTTGGGTCGACTTGCGCCCGCTTTAAATTTGCGCTTTTAAAGCCTTGGATCCGCCAGCATTTCTCGGCGGATATGACTACAGACGGGTCACGATTCTTCCGACGAATGAGCACCGGTTCGTGTTGAACTGCATCGAGGAGCGCGCCGAAGCGCTTTCGGGCAGTGGTCACGGTAATAGTTTTCATATCCATCTGATCGGCGACACTGGGCAAATGCCGCACTGGTTCGGAGCGCCTGGAACGCGTCGCAACCCGCATTGCGCCTTCGTACTCTGGCGCTGCCGGGCTTTGCCCGGCTGGACAGCCGGGGCGGCTGTCCCCACATGGTTCGTCTCAGGAATTACACTGTTTTCGTGTTACACTGTTTTCGTGTCATCCAAATCACAACTCCGGAATGTCACCGTGACCTTGGAAGAGGACGTGGCCCAGTGGGCCCGCATCGAGGCGGCGCGGCGGGATACTAGTGTTTCCCGGCTGCTGGGGGAACTGCTGAAGGAACGCATGACCGCGCAGGACGGCTATGAGCGGGCTATGCGGAGAGCGCTGGGACGCAAGCCTTTTCTTCGAAGCACCGACCGGTACCTGACGCGCGAGGAAGCGCATGACCGCTCCCGTCTTCGTTGATTCCAACATATTCCTTTACGCGGTGGACGACGCCGACCCGCGCAAGCAGCGGGTTGCCAGGGATTGGCGCGCCGAACTGTGGAAGAGCCGGCTGGGACGGGTCAGCTTTCAGGTGCTGAACGAGTTCTATGTCAACGCGGTGCGGCTCAAGCCTGCTGCCAGCGACGAGGCTCGAGCGGAAGTTCGCGACCTGCTGGCGTGGAATCCTGTGGTCGTGGACGCGGCCGTGATTGAGCGCGGCTGGAAGCTGCAAGACCGGTATCAGCTTTCGTTTTGGGACTCGTTAATCGTCGCAGCGGCCAAGACTGCGTCGTGCGGATTTCTTCTCACCGAGGATTTGCAAGACGGACAGAAGTTGGACGGAGTGGAAGTGGTGAATCCGTTTCTGCACGGGCCTGCGTCGGTGCAGTGAGTTTGCTTTCGTCCGGTGGAGCTTCATTCATCCGGAAAGGGGCTGCCGGGCTTTGCCCGGCTGGACAGCCGAAGGCGGCTGTCCCCACATGGGCTTAGACGCTACTTAGCGCCCGTACGCCGCGCTGGCCGCCAGCGGTTTGCGGTGGAACGTGTAGCCGTCGAACGTTTCGGAGCGGAAGTTCAGGTTGGGGGCGCAGAGCTTTTCAGTCTGGCTAAGGAAAAGGTATCCGCCGGGCTCGAGATAAAGATGCAAGCGCTCCAGGAGCGCGGTGCGCTGGGCTCGCGAAAGATGCGGCAGCACATCCATGCAGAAAATACAGTCGAAGCGGCCAATGTAGACCGGCTTGCTCAGATTCATGGTGTTGAAAGTGACCAGGCTGCGCAGGCGGGGCTTGACCAGCAGGTACGCGCCGTTGGTACCGTTCGCCGAGCCATTGCCCGATCCATTGCTGGTTGGATTTTGCGGGGCTTCCTGAGCACCGTTCTGACCCCCGTTGGGGCTTCCGATTTTCGAGAAGCAGGCGCGGATCGCCGCCGGAGGCAAGCCCGTCAGAGCGGACTGCGGGTAGAGCCCGCGCTCGGCGACTCCAATCGCGGAAGGCAACAGGTCGCTGCCGACAATGTGAATCGACCAGTCTTTCATGCTCTGCCCCGGGGCGGACGGGAGACAATTCTCCGCAATACCGCCATTCCGGGTGACCGCGCTTTTTTCCCGGGCGTCCCGGCCGCCGTTCCCGTTGCTCGAACCATTGCCGCAGCCGTTTGCGTTTCCGGCGGGTAAAGCGTCACACAGCGCCATCGCAATCGAGTACGCTTCTTCGCCCGTGGAGCAACCCGCACTCCAGATGCGAAGCGTGCAAAATCCATCGTCCGATTTCCGGGTATAGAGTTGAGGGATCACCTGCCGGGCCAGCGCATTCATCGCCCCGGGATGCCGGAAGAAACCGGTATTGACGTTGAGCACGCCATCCAGGAACGTGGGCAGAGTTGAAGGATCCTGATCCGAAGCCCGCAGGCGGTCCATCAAAGAGACAGCAGATTCCAGTTCCTGACTGTCCAGATACTCGGCCACGTGTGCGGCCAGAGCGCTGTTGGGACAGTCGAGCAGGATTCCCGTCTGGCGCTCGACCAGCAGGCGCAGTTCGGAAAGTTCGTGCTCGAGAATCGTTACGCCCGCCATCAATCTATGCATATTTCCTTCCCCCGAAGGGTGCGCAAACATTCCTGCGCCGAAGCTTATGAAACCGGCGTAGTACGAGGGGAGGGTGAGTTCTCATACGTTAGTCGCCAGCGGCTGTGGCCGCATACGACTTGCCTGAATCTCGTTCTGCCTGCCGCGCCACCACATTCATTTCCTTTTCCAGCGACGAGAAACGCTGCATGATCTCGTGGATGCGAAGCGTCATGTTGCGAATCGTTTCGATCTGAGCGCGAGTCTGGGCGGATAGGCTGCCGGGCTCCAGCAGCAGCAGATCCGAGTTTCCCAGCACCGACGTAAGAGCGTTATTCAGATTGTGACGCATTTCCAGCATGTAACGGCCGAGCGTAGCCTGACGATCGAGGGCAGTGCAGGCGAGCTCGGCAGCGCGAGCGCGCGATTCCGCACGCGAACGATGCACCGCCTCGCTGGCGGCCAGAACTAGGGTTTCGAGCCAGTATTCCGTGCGCCGCAGCACAGAAATTCGCGGCCAACGCTCGTGCACCAACTGCGCGGTGGGACTGTCCTGGCAGACGCAGAAAATCGGTTGACCGGTGGAATGCAAGGGCTCCAGCACCACCGAGAGAAGCTCGCGCCGCAACTCCCCAACGACCGCAACATCAAACACATCCACCGCGAACCGCGGCCACAAGTCGCCGCTGAGCATTGTGAACGCGGGCGCATTGCGTTCCATCTGCCAGCGGGCAGCGATGCGGCGTGAAAAATCGACTTCGTCGGAGATGATCAGTACGGTCGGCGCTTCCACTTGCACTGTCCTCTTTGCCTTGAGCCCGGCGCTTCGGTTTATCCCGGTTGATAGCTAGCGTAACCACGGAACGGTTCAGCTCTTCTTACCCGGCTCCGACTCGGAGTCCGAATCCCATCCGGGCGTACTTGAAATTTCGAACTCAGGAGCATCCGAATTCGGGGTGGAAGGTTCCGCCTTCTCCTTCGCGGCAGAGGCCGGCGCTGCGGCAACCTTTCTCGATGGTCTGGACGCGCCCGCAGCTGCGGCCGCCGCAACCGCTTTTGTCGTAACCGGTGCGGCCTTGCTTGCACCGGAAGGTCTCACCGCGGGCTTGGCCGCGGGCGCAGGCTTCGGCTTGGCTTCGGCTTGGGCTTCCGGTTCGGTAGCCTTGCCGCGGCCGAGAGCTTGGTCGACCGAAGCGCGTAGATCGACCAGCATGCGCAACGGTGATCCTGAGGAGTACTCGGCCTGAAACATGACCTTCCACGACTGGCAGATCATGCGCAGGCGAATGATCGGTTCCTGCGCCGAGAACTGAGCGCGCCGGCAGTCGATGGTCACGATGCCCTTGTCCTCGAGTTCGGTCAAGCCTTCGAGAATGGTGTTGAGATCGCCCAACATGAGGCGAAAAAAAGACCGCCGCATCAGGTATCCAAAGCGGGTGAAAGCAACCAGGGCGACCGGTAGATAGAACAAGTCCCCTGCCAGGCCCTTGGCCTTTCGTCCCTGTTCCAGAATGCCGCCATGAAGAAGCTCATCGAGCGAACGGCAGTGTCGTGCCCCCTCCAGCACACGGTCCAGGGCGTTCAACCAAACCGGCGGCTTGAGTTCCACCTCGCCTAAAACCGGCTCCAGCGTCTGCGCCACATAGGCGAGATCCACTTCCGCGTCATTCACGCCGGAGGGCGCCAGTTGGCTGAAATACTGCACCAGCAGAAAATCAATCTTGTCCCGCATGGCGTCGCTTTTGCCCGCCTTCGCCAGAAAGTGTTGCACCAGGCTCAACACTCCCTCCTGACTCACCAAAGAACTAGTTTGCAGGAACTGGCGCAACTGGTGCACCTGGATTTGTTGGTCCATTTCGTCCAACCAACGGTTGGCCTGTTCGACCGTTTCCTTGCCGGGCGTGTCGACGCCGGCTTCAAGATCGGGGCACGGTTTCACGTCGACGGCGAACTCCCGCGCGAGTTCGAAATAAATGGGGTATAACCGGCAGGCGGATTTCCATTGGGCTGCAAGATTCTGTACGGGTGTCGAAGGATTCATGATTTCACGATCCAGTTGGGCACTTCTTCTCGAAAACGGGCGGCCACCACGGTTTTGTCAGGGTGATACTGCACCGCGACGACGGACGCGGTTACATCGAACGAACCGTCGGAGTTTCGCAGGCGAAGGTCATCGCCGAACTCCAACGCCATGTTGCACTCGAAAAGAACTTCCCGTGGAGTGCCAAATTCGATCACTATACTTTCGCTGAAGGGAGCGGCAGTGGAAGCACTGCCGGGCATGATCCGGGCCAGTTGAAATCGCATCCGGACGGGCGACGCGTCTGGAAAAAAACGAGCAAGCCCCGCCACTGTGCTGGCGTTCTGCGCGTTGCGTGCCGTTGCTGTGGCTTGTTGCGCCAAGCGATGAAAATCCCCTGACCAAGCTCGCTCTGCCCGATTCCAAGGCGGTCAGGCTCCCTCTTCCCGGTTAGAAAGAGTTATGGGGAGCCAGAATCCGCGGTTCAGAAAAGGAGGAGCAACACAGCAGCCATCGCTGAGAACGGAAGGATTAGCACTGAAGTGAATGCATTTTCAGCGGCTTAGGCACTCGTTCCGGCGCGCTGGACGGCGTTGGAGAGGATTGGCGTCTCAGCATGAGACCCGAGTCTCAAATCGGTGGTTAGGAATTAGTGGTTAGTGACTGGTCAAGTCTCTCAGCTTCTCTTTTGAAGGTCTGGCTGACGGCGCTTACTAGCCCACCAACCGCTAATCACTAGCCACTGACTCCTTTCACTGCAGCGTCTGACTCGACGAGCCAGAGCCCGATGAGCCCATACCAATGTTGTATCTTTTCAGCTTGCGGTATAGCGTGGCGCGGCTGATGCCCAGCATGCGTCCGGCGAGGGCTTTGTCTCCTTTGACCTGCTGGAAGACGCGCTGGATGGTGGCGCGTTCTATGTCTTCGAGATCGGTGGTGGATAGCGGAGCACGCGACGATTCGGGCACGGCTGGTCCCACGCCGAGATCAGGATTCGGCACGGGCGCCCCTTCCACAGGCGCAGCCGCCGTTCCTCCCGTGGCGGCAGCGCCCGAAGCAATGGCGGGGGGAAGGTCGCCGAGGTCGATGATCTGTCCGTTGCCCAGCGCGACCGCGCGCTCCACACAGTTTTCCAATTCGCGCACGTTGCCGGGCCAATCGTATTGCATCAGAGCCCTCATCGCGGCACTCGTAACGTGCAACTCCGAACCTGGGGCATAGCGTTCGAGGAACCAGTGCACGAGCATGGGAGTGTCGCTGCGGCGCTCGCGCAATGCGGGAACATACAGCGTAACTACATTCAGGCGGAAGTATAGGTCTTTGCGGAAGGTTCCGTTTTTGTAGGCGGCTTCAAGATCGCGGTTGGTGGCTGCGATGACGCGGACGTCCACCTTCATCCTCTGGTTACTGCCCACCGGGCGAACTTCTTTTTCCTGCAACACCCGCAGCAGCTTGGCCTGCAATTCCAAAGGCAGTTCGCCGACTTCGTCCAGGAAAATGGTGCCGCCATCGGCGGCTTGGAACAGTCCTTGCTTCGATTTCAGCGCTCCCGTAAAGGCTCCCTTTTCGTAACCAAAGAGCTCGCTTTCGATCAGCGTGGGCACGAGCGATCCACAGTCGACGGCGACAAAAGGCCGGCCGCCAAAGGCGCCGCGGAAATGCATGGCGCGGGCGACTAATTCCTTGCCCGTCCCGCTTTCCCCGTAGATGAGTACCGGGGTCCGTGTGTCCTTCAGGCGGGCGACCATGCGCAGCACTTCCTGGATCCGCGCCGAGGAGCCCACGATGCCATGCACCGCGGTTTCCGAATCCATACGCTGGCGCAGAAATTCGTTTTCCTCCACCAGTCGAACTTTATCCGCCATCCGTCGCAGGAACAGGCGCAGCTCTTCCAGCGGAGAGAAAGGCTTGGTGATGTAATCGTAGGCTCCAAGCTTCATGGCCTGCACGGCGGTTTCGATGGACCCGTGTCCGGTCATGAGCGCGATCTCGGTGCGAGGCAGAAGTTTTTTTACCTTTTCCAGGAACTCAAGACCGGACATGTGCGGCATCACCATGTCGCTCAAGACCATGTGTACGGACTGCTCTTCGAGAAGTGCCAGCGCGGACTCGCCGCTCTCCGCTTCCAGGCAGACAAAGCCAAGGGCCTCGCCGACGGTGACGCAGAGTTTGCGGATACTCTGCTCGTCGTCGACGATCAGCAGGCGAATGCGGAAATCTTCTTTGCTCCCCGGGTTATTCACTCGGCCTTCCCAAAAGTCTTCGAAACCACATCGATAAACTGTTGCACGCGGAAAGGTTTTTCCACGCAGGGGGCGCCGGTTTGATGCAAGGTGGCGACCGTCTCCTCGTTGGCAATGTCGCCCGTGATAAAAATGATTCGCGACGCCAGATCCGGGCGGTGGCGGGCCACCCATGCATGCACCTGGCCTCCGTCCACTCCGCCGGGCGTACGCATGTCGGAGACCACCCCGAGAAATGCTCCGTTTTCCAGCAAGCGAAGAGCATCCACGCCGGACTCACAGCAGACCACCGGATATCCGCTACGCTCCAGAGCGGCTTGCACGTAGGCCATGACGGCAGGCTCATCTTCGATCAGCAGCACGGGCAAAGGTTGAGGTGTTAGGGCTGGTAGGCTCATGGTTGTATCACTCCTGCCGCCACGCTCAAAGAGGCTGTGTGGGGCGTTGCGGGCAAGCGGACAATGAATGTGGCGCCATGGCCGCCCGCGTTGTTGTGACAAAGAATTTCGCCGCCGTGTTCTTTCAAAATGCCGTAGCAGATGCTGAGGCCTAAACCGGTGCCTTTCCCGATCTCTTTCGTGGTGAAAAACGGGTCGAAAATTTTATCCGGATCGGAGATTCCGTTGCCGTTGTCGCGGAACGAAACTTCGACGGAGTCGCCGGCTTTGGTTGACATGATCTCGATGCGCGCGGGCCGGCCCACTTCGTGGACGGCGTCGTAAGCATTATTCAGAATGTTGAGAAAAACCTGCTGCAACTGGTGCGCATCGCCCATGACCTCGGGCAGTCCCTCATCGAGGTGTTCCACGATGTCGACCCCGTGGCTGTTGAAGTCATACGAACGCAACTGCACGGTTCGGCGCAGGATCGAATTCAATTGCACGGCGTTGCGTTGGGGCGGCATTTGGCGGGCAAAGCTGAGCAGGTTCTGCACGATCTGCTTGGTGCGCTGCGCCTCTTGCAGAATCACACGTATGTCCTTGCGGGCAGTTTCGGGCAGCTCGGGATTCTCCATCAGCAGGTCGGCGAAGCCCAGAATCGCGGTGAGCGGGTTGTTCACCTCATGGGCAACGCCAGAGACGAGCTGTCCGACCGCAGCCATTTTTTCGGTGTGTACTAGTTTGTCGCGCAGTACGGCGGAGTCTGTTATGTCCGTAAGCACCAAAACAACGCTGGTAACCGTCCCCTGCTCATCGCGCATGGGACTGAGATTGGTCGAGAACTTACCGGCAGCGCCGTGGCCCCGGACGATCTGCAATTCCAAGTTGTCGACCTGCTGGCTGTTCAGAGTGCTCTGCAGCGCTTCCGCCAGCGGACGGACAAAGCCGGGGGCGGCCAGGTCGAGAAGTGGACGTCCCAGCAAGTCCCGCTGCTCAAATCCCGCGTCGTACCAGCGGCGATTGGCATAGCTGATTAGACCGGCCGTGTCCACCACCAGAATCAGGCTCTGCGTATTGCTGAGAATCTTGCTGGAAAAATCACGCTCCCGGTGCAGTTCGGACTGGTACGTGCGCAGACCGGTCACGTCGAGCATCAATCCCCGCATTTGCAACAACCGGCCCACATTGTCGTACAGGCCGAACGCATTGATGAGGACGTGAATGGGGGACCCGTCCTTGCGCCGGAGAGTCGCCTCGAAATTGCGCAGGTGTCCATTCTCTTTCATCACTTCCGCGTGCGGTTCACGCTGCTCCGTTGAAAAATAAAGCTGGGTAGGAATGTCAATTTGCAGCAGTTCGTCTCGGCTGGCATACCCCAGCATCCGCACCATGGCATCATTGACTTCGATGAAGCGCCCGCCCGGCGTGCTGAAGAACAGGCCTTCCTGAATATTGTCGAACAGTTCCCGGTAACGGCGCTCGGCCTCGCGCCGGTCGGAAATGTCTTTCAAAACGTGAATGGTTTGCAGGCCTTCGTCGGATGGCCCATGCACGCGCGAGGTCGAGACCAGATACGTCCGATCGAATACCGGGTGCGCGAATTCGTCCGAATCGTCGGCCATCGCGCGGCAGAAGGGACACGAGTAGGACGCGGTGTCGCTGGTCAGGGCCATGAGAGACCGCATATTCACGCCGATCAATTCTGTTGCCGGCACGCCGATCATCGCGGCCAGCGACCGATTTACGCGCAGAACCTTGTCGCTCTGGTCATGCACCACGATGAAGTCGGTGATGGCGTCGAAGATCTCCATCCAATGGCGATTCGCCTGCTCGATCCGCGTAAACAGACGCGCGTTCCCCAAGGCCATCGCGGCATGACCCGCAATGGTTTCCAGAAAGACCCGATCTTCCTGTTCCAAAGGAGCGGAACGCCCGGAAAGACAGAGCAGTCCGGCCAATTCCCCATTCGCGCCAGCCAACCGCACCAGCGTGCAATCCGACCAGTGCAGGCTGGACGCGGTCTCCGCGCCCAGCATCTCTTCCGCGAAACCGTGCACCACGGTCTCGGTGCGGCGATTCACAAACTCACCCAGAGCCGTACTCAGCGCGCGATCCAGCCCGTGCTCCAGGACCGGACCGGCTTGAGGCTTCACCGCAGGATTTTCCGTCGGCAGGTTTCGTCGATTTTCCTCAGACGGCACAGACTTGTGGTCCTCAACGAGGCCCGGAATTGCCGGCGATGCGACCGCGTGAGAAACCTCTACCGAAGGTTTCTCCAGGTTTTGCAACGCGGCCACTTGCCAGTGCCCCTCCTGCCACACGACGAGCAAGCCGGCGCGGGAACCCGTGAGTTCCGCAGTCCGGCCAACAAACCGGCGGGCGAACTCCGGCAAGCGCAGCGCCCCGTCAATCTCTCGGGCCAGTTCGATCAAGGCCTCGGCGCGGCGCCGGTGTCGCTCCGAAAGATGCAAATTGCTGGCCACTTCCAGCACGACCGCTGCCTGATTCGACAGCGCACGGGCGCGACGAATATCCTCCTGCGAGATTCCGGTGCCGTCGAGCCGGTCGAGAACCCCAAACATCCCCAGCACCCGCCCGCTCGTGCCCAGCAGCGGCACCGCCAGGAATTGGTGGATCTTATATTTCGTCACCGCGTCCAGGTTGATTCCCGGAGTCCGGCTGGCCTCGTCGGTCCAGAAGACTTCCTTGGCGCGTAGAGCGCGGGTGGCCACGCCTTCGGGAATCGGCACTTCTAAGCGCCTTGGTTCCCCTTTTTCGACTCCGTAGCGAACCCGAAACTGGCCGTCTTCGAGCAGTGCAATCACACAGCGCCCGAAACCAAGAAAATCGGAGGCGCGTATGACGAACGCCTGCAGAAAATGATCGAGATCGCTGCTGGAACTGAGTTCTGAAGAAATCTCGAGTAGCTGGTGGAGTTCGTGCGCCTGCGCATGAGCCGTGGCGTGCAGTTCCGCATGGGCCACGGCGACCGCGCCGAAACCCGCAATCGCCGCCACCAGCGCTTTTTCTTCACCGGTGAAAATACCCTCCTGGCGCGGGTAGATCAGGATGGCGCCCTGAGTGCGCGACGTGCGGAACGGGGCGGCGATCAGCATTCCCGGTGAAACCAGATTGCCCAGCGAGTGCACATTGGCGCCGATCGAAAGAGTAAGGGGCTCTCCGGCGGCCACCGCGCGCTGCGCCAAGTCTGCCGCGAAGCGCAGCGTCTGCCGGTCGTGCCGCGCACGCGCCGAAGTCGCCAGTTGTGGAGTCTCCGCCGACACCGCCTTCAATTCAAAAGGTCCCTCGCGGCGCAGCAACACGCAAACCAGCCTGGTGCGCAGCAGCAGGCGCAAGCGGTCCGCCAGGGCTTCGATTACCGCGGACACATCGGGGGCTCCATGCAGGACATGGGCAACATCCGCCAGGATTTCGGCGCGACGATACTCCTCTCGCGAAGCCTCGCTCAATCGCGCCGCTTCCAGCAGGCTCCCCAGTTGGCCGGCCAGGATCGTGGCCTTGGCAGCAAGATCTTCGTTGAAGAAGTCGTCGTTGGAATCGTGCAAGAACGTAGCGGCTCCGATGACCTCGTTGAAAACCATCAGCGGTGCAGCCATGAGTGAGCGCGCCTCAAATTCCGCCGCAGCGGGAAAGGCCGCGGACGTCACGTGATTGGCGACAATCGTTCGCCTCTGCCGCACGGCTTCGGCAGTCACGGCACTCTGGTCCGGACGCAGCCGGATGCCGACAAAGCGCTCGGCCAGTTTTCCATCCGCTTGTTCGCCTACCAGTTCGTCGGCGAAGTGACAGCGCCAGAAATAAACGCCGGACACTTGAAAAAATTCTCGTGTCACCTGGCAGAAAAACTGGATCAGGGACTGAGCCCCGGACCGTTCGCCCGCTTTGGCGGCAATACGGAGCAGCAACTTCTGGAAGCCCTCATCGGATCCCGGGGCAAAACTGTTTTCCGGGGAAATGATCGGACTGCCACCAGAAATGCGGAGTCCTGCGCCGAAATCAGTGGAATAGTATTCTTGATTCACAAGTGCTTGAATCTATTGGGAAACTACCTTTCATCTCAATTTGAGTCAAGAGAAATGGGCGATGGGGTGCCTTCGTGTGAAATCCCGAGAGACTGGGGTGAGATTCTGTCTCAGAGTGAGAAATAGCCGTGAATGCAGCCGGAATGAGACGGCCCTAACCCAAAGTCTCGTCTTGGAACTCTCTCCTCAATCTATTAACTATCTTCTTTGCTTATAGATACACGGCATTACTTTCGTTTTTTCAAGAAGGTTGGGGTGGCCCGGCCCTTGCACGCTTGGGGTCACCAGCTTCTTGCAGGCGAGGAGGAATTGTGTCTCACAGAGGTGTGGCAGCCCTGTTGGCCCTGACATTCGCAGTCACCGCTGGTGCGGCGCATTTGGGAGCGCAACAAGCCCAGAGCGAAGAAATTGTCCGCCGGGCAAAGAGCAAGGTGCAACCAGCATATCCGGATTTGGCGCGAAGGATGAATATCGTGGGTACGGTCAAGATCGAGGTTGTGGTGGCGCCGAATGGCTCGGTGAAGGGTGCCCGCGTGGTGGGTGGTCACCCGGTTCTGGCCACTGCGGCGCTGGATGCCGCCAAGAAATGGCGCTTTGAGCCGGCATCGGCAGAAAGCTCGGGAGTCATCGATTTCAAGTTTGAGCCGCGGTAGCCGCCTGGCCGCGGAGGAGAAACGGCATGACGATTGGTAAAAAGCTCTACTTGAGTTTCGGATTCATCCTCGGGATGGTCCTTTTGCTGTTCTTCGTGAACTGGGCCGCGGTGCGGCGCGAACACGCGGCTAAAGACGCCGCGGCCGCATCGCTGAAACTCGCCGACACGACCAACTCGGTTCGCTTCCAGATGATGCAGAATCGTCTGTACCTGAGCAACTACCTGTTAAGCGGCGACACGCGCGAAGTGGATCGCATGAACGAGGGCCTGCGAACTCTGAACGAGAAGTTGGAAGAGGGCAAGAACATGGCCAGTTCCGACCAGGTGAAGGGCGCTCTGGCCAAGGTTCAGCAGTTGGAACAAGCTTGGGGTAAGGAGTTTGCCCAGCCCCTGATCGAAAAGCGCAAAGATGTTGACTCCGGCAATGCCACGGTCGCCGAACTGCAAATCTACTACCTGCAAAAGGACGCTTCGTCGTGGGTAAAAAATTCCACCGAGTCGCTCGAGGTCGCCGACGGCGAGAATCGCAAATTGGTCGAGGAGCGCCGCAGTTCGGATGAGACCGCTGCCACCGGAACCATCATCGTGTCGCTGGTTTTTACCCTCGTGGCTCTCGCGGTCGGCGCGGTCATCGCCTACGGGACCGCCAAGGGGATTACTCGGCCGCTCACTAACCTGATGAATGTGGCGCGGGGAATCGGCAATACCGGCGATCTGGAGCACAACATTGACCTGGGCCGAGACGATGAAATCGGCGAACTAGCCCGCACCTTCCACAAGATGGTCACTTACCTCAAGGAGATGGCGGGCGTATCCGAATCCATCGCCGGAGGCGACCTGACCCTGGAGGTGAAACCGCGTTCCGCGCACGACACGCTGGGCAACGCCTTCGCCCGCATGGTCGAGGGTCTGGCCGGGCTGGTGCGCAGCGTTCGCGACGCCTCGTCCCAGGTGGCCAGCGCCTCCAACCAGGTGGCGGGAGCTTCCGACGACGCGGCCAAGGTCGGATTGCAGGCGTCCTCCGCCATCGACGAAGTCACCAGCACCATGCACGAGATGAGCGTCAACGTGCAAAACATGGTAAAGAGCACGCAAGTCCAAGCTTCGAGCGTCAGTGAGACTTCCGCCTCCATCGATCAGATGGTGGCCTCGATTCAGCGCGTCGCCGACACGGCGAAGGTGTTGCTCGACATCTCCAACCGTTCCCGCGAGGAGGTTCACAACGGCATCGGCACCATGGAGAAGGCCACCGACGGCCTGAATCGCATCAACACCACCATCACCTCTTCCGGCGAGATCATTGGCGCCCTGGGACAACGCGCCGACGACATCGGCAAGATCATCGAAGTGATCGACGATCTCGCCGAGCAGACCAACCTGCTGGCCTTGAACGCCGCCATCGAAGCGGCGCGCGCCGGAGAACACGGCTTGGGATTTGCCGTGGTCGCCGACGAAGTGCGCAAGCTGGCCGAGAAATCGGCGCAGTCCACCAAGGAAATCTCGGAACTGATCCAGAGCATTCAGAAGGAAGCCCGCAAGGCGGTCGAGAACATGGACCGCTCCACCAGCATCGTGAACGAGGGACTGGAACTGGGCGGAGAGCTGAACGCAGCGCTGCGCAAGATTTCCAATGTGGTCACCGAGGTCTACAAGTTCGCCCAGGAAATTGGCGCGGCCACCAACGAACAATCGCACGGCTCGTCGCAGATCGCACGCGCCACCACCCGGCTGAACGAAATCACCCACGAAATCAACTCGGCAGTCGAGGAGCAAGCTTCGGGAGCGCAAGCCGTGGTCAAGGCCATGGAGCGGATGCGCGAACTGGTGCAGCAATCCACCTCCGGTTCGACCGAACTGGCAGTCTCGTCCGAGCAGATGTCGAAGATGTCTCGTGGACTGCTGGAATTCATCGACCGCTTTGCTCTGGCGGAGGCTTCGCGGCCGCAAGCCGCCGCAGAAACTCCCGCCCGCAACGCCCGCCGTGCCGCGGCGGGAGCGCAGTTCTAAGGGCCGCAGGCCCGAGGAGCCTGAAACCAGAGCTTGAAACTATGAGCCGTGAACTCCATATCGTGGGCTTCAAGGTAGGCCGTGAGACCTACGGCGTTCCCATCACTTCCCTGCACGAAATCGTTCGTGTACCCGAGATTACTGCCGTGCCCGACGCGCCCGACTATCTGGAGGGCGTAATCAACCTGCGCGGCAAGATCGTTTCCGTCATGGACTTGCGCAAGCGTTTCGGAGAAAAACAGGCCACGCTGCGCAAGCAGAACCGCATCCTGGTGGTCGAGCATGCCGGCCGGCTCGCGGGACTGATTGTGGATTCGGCCTCCGAAGTACTGAAGATTCCCAGCGACGCCGTGGAAGCTCCGCCGGCAGTCTTTCAGGAAGGCGGCTTGAACTGCGTCACGGGACTGGGCAAGGTCGGAGGACGCCTGGTGGTGCTGCTCGACATGAGCAAACTGCTGGCTCCCGGCGACCTGCAGTTCAAGACTGAGACCAACGAAAAAAAGGCGGCAGTCAAGGCCGAGGCGCGGGGCGCCGCGGCACGGTAGGTACGATAGGCAGTTGCGGGTTTTGAATTCAGCGTCAGGCGAGAACGAGAAAGCGCATGAGCACATCCGGAGCCGCACCTGCTCCCATACTGACGGAAGCGGAATTGAAGTTGTTGCAGGCGCTCGTCTACCAGGAGTGCGGCATGCACTTCGATGAGCGCCGCACCCACTTTCTGCAGGACCGGCTGCTTCGCCGCCTGAAGGAGTGCCGGCTCGACTCCTTTTATGCCTACTATCGCTTGCTGATCAGCAACTACGGCAAGGACGAACTGGCCAAGCTGCTGGAGAACCTGACGGTCAACGAGACCAGCTTCTTCCGCCACAAGGCACAACTGGATTTGTTTCAGAAAACCGTGCTGGAGGAGTTGTTCAAGCACAAGAGTTCGCGGCGCGAGTACTCGATTCGCATCTGGAGTGCGGGTTGTTCCACCGGCCAGGAAGCCTACACGCTGGCCATGCTGGTCACCGACGCGCTGGCCTATTACTACCTGCGCAATCCCCTGCCCGTGGAGTTGCCGCTGCCCAAACCGCTGGTGCCGCCCCCGTGGCGGGTGGAAGTCCTGGCCAGCGACATCAGCTACTCCGTATTGCGGACGGGGCAGGACGGCGCCTACAGCGAGAACCAGATGGCGATGGTCGATTACGGCTACCGCCTGCGCTACTTCGACAAAGTGGGCGAACGCTATGCCATCAAGAAGCCGCTGAAAGAGATGGTGCACTTCGACTTTCACAATCTGAAGACGGAGTACCTGCCGCAGCGCAACGATGTGATCTTCTGCCGCAACGTGATGATGTACTTCGATGAGGCCGAGCAGAAGCGCCTGATCGAGAAGTTCTACCGCTGCCTGAACGCCGGCGGATATCTGTTCGTGGGACATGCGGAGAGCCTCCTGGGCCTGACCAAGAAGTTCCAGATGGTCCACAAGGACAGCGGGACGGCGTACCAGCGGCTTGAGGTGAGAGAGTGACGAATTCCCCCGATGAGCGTGGCGCGGAACTGCGGGAGCTCTTCTTCGAGACCTCGCAGGAACTGCTGCAGGCGCTGAATGATGAAGCACTGAAGCTGGAGAAAAAGCCCGGCGACGAGGAAATCGTGCGCGTAATCCGGCGCACGGTGCATACCTTGAAAGGCGACTCCGCGGCGTGCGGACTGCGCGAGTTGAGCGAACTGGCGCACCAGTTTGAGGATGCCCTGTCCCTCGAAGGTACGGCGACTCAAACGGCCGTGGCGGAGATCGCTTTCGCCGCCGCCGACGTTTTTGCCGAGATGATTGCGGCGTACCACAACGGCAGCAAGTTGCCCTCCACCAAAAATCTCAGCAAGAATATCCAGGAACTGACGGCCGCGCCGGCATCCGGAAAAACCCGGCGGACAAAGAAATCGGCGGTCAAAACATCCGCAGCCAAAACACCGGCACCCCGAGCGTCTCATAAGGCGGCCGCACACTGGACGGAATACGAAAAGCTGGCCATGACCCAGGCCCAGGCCGACGGCCAGGATGTGTATCACGTGGTGGTGAAGATCGACCCACATTGCGCCATGCCGATTGCGGGGCGGCAGCTGGTGCACAACGCCATCGGTGTCATGGGCCCGATCCTCGCGGTCCGGCCCGACGCCAAGTCGCCCGCAGCCTCCAAGCAGGTGGAGTTCGTGCTGGCCAGCGTGCAGACGGCGGAGCAGATTGCGGCCAAGTGCAAGATTCCGACGATCACGGCCGAGGTCACGGTCGAGTTGATCTTGGATGCGGCAGCAGCGGCGAAGACGCCGCTGAGCGAGAGCACGTGCGAAGTTCCGGCCGGGGATCCTACCGCGGAGACGCCGGCGACGGAAGAGGCTCCCGTGGACGCTTCCGCTGCGACGGCAGCGCCCGAGCCGGCCGGGGCGCCCAGCCTGCTGGAAAATATTCTGCGCGTGGATGCGGGCCGCATCGACAACGTGCTCAACCTGGTAGGCGAGTTGATCATCGGCAAGTCGATGTTGCAACAGGCGCTAAACGAATTCTCCAAACGCTTTCCGAAAGAGGCGTTACGCGGCAAGTTTGCCGATGCCATGGCCTTTCAGGCCCGAGTGCTCAACGATCTGCAGCGCTCGGTCATGACGATTCGCATGGTGCCGGTCGATCAGTTGTTCCGGCGCTTCCCCCGCATGGTGCGCGATGTGTCGCGGCAATGCGGGCGCGAAGTCGAGCTTGATATCAGCGGGCAGGACACCGATCTCGACAAAGGAATTCTCGATGCCATCGCTGAGCCCCTCACTCATCTCGTGCGCAACGCTGTGAGTCACGGCATCGAGCCTGCCGAAGAGCGCCGCAAACTGGGCAAGGCGCCGCAAGGGGTCGTCCGGCTGAACGCGTATCACCAGGGCAATCAGGTCATCGTCGAAGTCACCGACGACGGCCGCGGCATCGACGTACAAAAGATTCGCGCCAAGGCCGTTGAGCTGGGGATGGCGACGGCCGAGGAAGTCGCTCGGCTTACCGACGCGGAAGTCTTCGACTTCATTTTCCGTCCCGGCTTCAGCACCGCCGACGAGGTCACCGAAGTCTCCGGACGCGGCGTTGGCATGGACGTGGTTCAGAATGTGCTGCACCGGCTGAAGGCCTCCATCAGCGTGGAGACTCGCCCTGGGAAAGGTACAACCTTCCGGATGAAGCTCCCGCTGACTCTGGCCATCATCAAGGCGCTGCTGTTCTGGGTCGAGCAGCGGTTATATGCCATCCCGCTGAACGCGGTGCTCGAGATTGCGCGAACCTTCGAAACGGAAGTGCATCAAGTGGACAATTACGAGGTGCTGCAGTTGCGCAACCAGGTGCTGCCGCTGCTGCGGTTGGGCCGCCCGGTGGCCGACGGAGATCGAAAATCCAAGCTCTTTGTGCTCATCATTACCGCAGGAGAGAGGAAATACGGCTTGATTGTCGATGCGCTGGAAGGCGAAGAAGAATTGGTAATCAAAGCGCTGGACGACCAGACATTCTCGACCGATCTGGTCTCGGGCGCCTCCATTCTGGGCGACGGCCGCGTGGTGCTGATTCTGAACCTGCCGGCCGTAGTGGAGCATGTGGCGCGCTGGCGCCCGCAGGAAACCGGACAATCGAATTCCGGTTTGTTGCTCACGTCCACGGACCGCATGCGGCTTGCCTTGAGCCCGGCCGTGGGAGGCCAGGCATGAAGAAGAATCCGATACGCGTGCTCGTGGTCGACGATTCGGCGCTGATGCGCAAGCTGATTCCGCAGATGCTGGCCGCCGACGAATCCATCGAAGTCGTCGGAACGGCGATGGATGGCTCCTTCTGCCTGAAAAAGATCGAAGAGTTGAAGCCCGGCGTGGTCACGCTGGATCTGGAAATGCCGGGCATGAACGGAATCGAAGCGCTGAAGGAAATCATGCGGCGGCAGCCGCTGCCGGTAATCGTGTTCAGTTCCCACAGCACCGAAGGCGCCTCGGTCACCATGAAGGCGCTGGGGCTGGGTGCATTCGACTTCGTACCCAAGCCCAAAGACGCCACCGCCCACATGGCGGAAACCGCCCGGGAATTGATTGCCAAGGTGAAGGCTGCGGCCGAGTGCAAACTGAAGCCGCGCCTGCTGCACGGAGTTCCCCGCAAGCCCGAAAAACAGCCGGTATCGTCCGCACCTCCGAACAAGGTGGTCGCCATCGGCGTCTCCACCGGCGGTCCCCAGGCATTGGAATATGTGTTGTCGCAATTGCCCGGAGACTTTCCCGGAACCATTACCGTGGTGCAGCACATGCCGGAGGGATTCACCGACATGTTTGCCCGCCGGTTGGACGAAGTCTGCCCCTTGCGGGTGAAAGAGGCGCAGTCCGGGGATGTGTTACAGCCAGGCCGCGTGCTGATCTGTCCGGGAAGCCGCCACATGAAAGTGAAACGGCTGCCTCTGGGAGATGTCGTAGTGCTTTGCGACGAGCCACGGGTGAACGGGCACCGTCCCAGCGCGGATGTGCTCTTGCGCAGCGCGGCCGAAGAATTCAAGACGCATGCGGTCGGAGTGCTGATGACCGGCATGGGCGATGACGGCGCCGAGGGGTTGGGAGCGGTGCAAAAAGAAGGCGGCATGACCATCGCGCAGAGCGAAGAGTCTTGCGTGGTCTACGGCATGCCCAAAGCGGCGATCGAACGAGGATACGCCATGCGCGTAATCGGGTTGGATGGAATGGGGGCGGCACTGCAGACCATTTGTGGACGGAACGCGGGATCCAGCATAGGACCGACCGGCCGGGCAGTGCGCGCCGGAAACTAAGATCGGGCACGTACCCGTGACCAGCGTGATCTGGTGCGGGACGAGTCGGACGTGATATGCAGTAGAAAGGGAGGTCTGTATGGAGCAGTTTGCATCCGTGAAACGCAGCAAGGACGGGCAGCCGGTCCGCTACTTGATCGTGGACGACTCCGTGTTTGCCCGCAAGAATCTGGCCCGCATGATCGAAACGTTCGGCGGGCAGGTGGCAGCTGAAGCCGGAGACGGCTTGACCGCCATCAGCGAGTTCGACCGCACGCATCCTGACATCGTGCTCATGGATATCACCATGCCGCAGATGGAAGGGATCGAGGCTGCCGAACGGATTGTCCAACAGCATCCGGAAGCGCGCATCGTGATGGTTTCCTCGGTGGGATATCAGGAGAACATCGTCGCGGCGCTGCAACGGGGCGCGCGCCATTTCGTGCAGAAGCCGGTGAAGCCGGAAGTGCTCTACGAAGTGATCAAGTACGTCCTGGGCGAAGACGGGGCCGTGGCGGCCGCCGCCGGAGCGGGAGTCTAACTCGATGAAGATGGAACTGATCCAGCCTTTCATCAATGCGGCGGACGCCGTGTTGTCGCAAGGTTTGCAGGGCACCACCAAGGTGGCGAACCTTACCATGGAAGAGGATGCCTATCGCCGCAAGGGTGTGGCGGGCATGATCGCGCTGACGGGTGACATCGAGGGCCGGATCATACTCGACCTCGAACCGCAGACGGCAGTCAAGGTCGCCAGCCACTACGCCGGCGCCGAACTGCCCGAGTCGGACGCGCTGATCAAGGAAACCATCTTCGAACTTGCGAACCAAGTCGTGGGTAACGCCATCTCTGCGCTCAACGACCAGGGCTTCCATTTCCGCGTACATCCCCCGCTCCTTCTCACTGCTCAAGAGGGCGACAAGACCAGCGAAGACACGGAAGCGCTGATGATCTGCTTCGAAACCTCCCTCGGCGATGTCTTCATGAATGTAGCGCTGCGCTACAACAAGAAGCGGATGGCCGATCATGCGGCATTAGGCGCCTGATGCCAGTCGCCAGCGGACATTCTCAAATGAAGGGCTAGCGTTCGGACACGAAGACCACCCGGCAAGATCTTCGAACGGAATATATCCCCTTATTATTTTTTGGGGCCGAAGCGGCCAAATTCCTGATTCTGCGGCACTTACCAAGCTCAGATATCCCCTGGTGCGCGCAAAATATTGCGAATAAACGACTTACCCGCAAAATATTCCAGAATAAAGAGTTAGCGGTCTCTTTCCGCTGATGGAGTCCTCCATCCGTCACTGCCAGGTCGTTGCTGATGCGTCTGCGCACGGTTCCATTGTGCGCCATCTGTAACCTCGGTCAAGGTTGTTCGTCACAGGGGAGGGATTTTTTGTTGTGGAGGACTGTGGAAAGCGACTCCTGTCATCATCACGCTGGCCGATCCATCGAGAAGCGCGCTAGAAATGGGTGCTTGGCTCGTCAAGCCAGCAAGGAGAACTGACCGCCGGAGGCCACTAACATAAGCGCTGACTTAGGCGATTCAGGCTTGAAGGGGCATGCCGACTTCCCGGAATGGCGTTTCTCGGGAGGACCTATGGTTGGTGAATCGTCTTACGATACCAGGCTACGATTCCTTTAGGATGCCAACGATCCCTCTATCTTGCAGAAAGCAAGCCGCAGGAAAGTAAACCGCGAGACAACTGCCGGAGGTACGTCGCCCCTGTAAGGATCAATCTCGCAACACTCGGGCGGGATCGGTACGCGTAGCGCGCCAGGCAGGCAGAAGACAAGCTGCGACTGAGGTGATCGTCATCACCGCCACTGCCGATGCGAATGCCAGCGGGTCGTTCGGACTGACATTGTAGAGGAGCTTTCCGAATAATCGCGTCATTGCAAGTCCGGCAGTCGCGCCGCAGAGGACGCCGACTGCAGTTAATCTCATGCCGCGCGAAATGACCCGACCAAACAGATTGGCTGCGCTGGCGCCAAGAGCCATGCGCAGCCCAAACTCGCGGAGGCTCTGCGCTACCCCATAAGACATCACGCCGTACAGACCGACGGCAGCGAGGAGAAGCGCCAATCCTCCTAGGATAGAAACCAAGTTTACGGCCACGAGTTGCGGCGAGGTTGAGCGATCAACCTGTTCCTGAAGCGTGATCATCTCGTAAAGGGCAAGGTTGCCGTCCAGTGAGTGCACTTCGCGGAACAGGGCGGCCGAAAGGCTCTGCAAAGGTTGGGCTGAGCGGATATACAAGGCCGGTCCTCTTACGAAATCCTGCAGAAGCGGCACATAGAAAAATGGCTTTGGACTCTCGCGCATGCTCTCGTACCTGGAGTCCGCGGCTACACCGATGACTCGCACCCAGCGGCCCTTAACTTGAAGGTGCCGATCGATGGGATCCTGATCGCGCCAGTATCGTGCAGCCATGGTCTGATTCACGATGGCGACCAACTGTGCGTTTTCGTCATCGGCACGCGTGAATTCGCGACCGGAGAGCAGAGGTATACCCAAGGTGGCAAAGTAGTCAGGACTGACTTGGTTGTAGTCGATAGTGGGTTGCTCTTCCAGTGGAGGTTGGTAGCCGTCAACCGCAATCGGCGTAGAAGAGTATGTTCCATAACCTAGTGGGGTCACGCGGGCGAATGCGGCGGACTCCACGCCAGATAGCGCCCTGACGCGAGCAATCAGCTCCTCCTGAAAAGTCCTGGCGTGCGGCACGTCGTATCCAGCTGAAATCAAAGACACCCCGGTCTGCACCACACTAGTCGTTGAGAAACCCGGGCTGGTGGTGCGAATCTTTTGCAGGCTTTGCAGCAGCAGTGCCGCTCCAACCAGCAAAATAAAGCTCAGACAAACCTGGAAAACAACCAGGCCCGAGCGCGCCCAAGCTTTTCCCCGCGCGCCGACTACCCCCGAGGACCCCGCTTTCAGGGCGCCAGCAAGGGCGAGGTTGCGCGTTTGAAACGAGGGGACCAGCCCGACAATGAGCGTGGCGATCAGGCAAATGCCGGCGCTCAGCGACATCACACGCCAGTCGATTTCCCCCGGCAGGTACATCGCCACTCCGGAGCGCGCCGGGAAGAGCAGCACGAGCGCGTGCCGACACCAGTACGCAACCAGGAGTCCGCCGGCTGCCCCGAGCGTCGAGAGGATCAGGCCTTCCGTGAGAAGTTGTTTCAACAAACGGGTGCGGCTGGCCCCGATGGCGAGCCGAATCGTCATTTCGTGGCGACGGGCAAATGACCTGACCAGCAGCAGGTTGCCCACATTCGCGCAGGCGATGAGAAGAACAAACGCCCCCACCGCGATCATGATCTCGAGTGTGGGAAGCAGAGTGCCGGCGTTATTGAAAGGGGTTTGCCACAATGGCCACAGCCTGATGCCGCGTCCGCGGTTCGTGGCTGAGTAGTCGTTTTCCAAGCGGGTTGCGATTGCCGAGATTTCTTCCTGGGCTTGCGCACGAGTAACCCCCGGCTTGAGTCGTACATAGGCTTCGATCCACCGCGCGCCGCGGTCCTCGAGTTTATATCCGCCGCTCTCGAAGGTTTCCTCCATTGAGGCCGGAACCCAGAAATGCATCGCCCAACCTACGAAAGTTCCATAAAACCCCTCCGGCGCGACACCGATGATAGTGTGCGGAACGTTGTTGAGCCGCTGCATCTTGCCGACGATTTGCGGATCGCTTTTGAAGCGGTTCCGCCAAAGCTGATAGCTGATTACTGCGACAGGGTGAGCATCGCTGCCTACATCTTCGCCGGGCTCGAAGCCGCGACCAAGCACAGGACGAACGCCGATCGCGTCGAAATAATTTGCTGAGACGATGCTGCCCCGCGTAATTTCGGCGCGCTCACCGATATTCAGCGTGCTGCCCGTAATCTTGCTCACGAAGAATGCGTCACAAAGGGTGCAGCTTCTCTGCAAATCAAGGAAGTCTGGCCACGAAATTCCCGTCGAACCGGTCTCGCCACGCGCCGTTCCGGCGAGGGCGAGCAGCCTTTCCTGGTGGGCTACTGCCGGGTAAGGACGGAATAGGATCCCTTCGATCCAACTAAATACCGCAGTATTAGCGCCGATTCCCAAGGTCAGACATAGAATCGCCAGAAAAGAAAAACCCCGGCTGCGCCACAGTTGGCGAAACCCATATCGCAAATCCTGAACCAGGTCGTCCATGACGCTTGCGCCGCGCGCGTCTCGGCACTTTTGTTCGATCTGCGTCATCCCGCCCAGCGCGCGCAGCGCCGAGTAGCGCGCATCCTCATGCGACATACCTGTTGCAAGGTTTTCCTTGATTTGTTGCTCGAGGTGGTCGCGAAGCTCATCGTTTAGTTCCTGATCCACCTGTTTGCGGCGGAAAAACGAGCGCAACCGCAACGGAAGCGTATAAAACCATTCAAAGGTCATCTCAAGCCTCCTTGAGCTTGACTATTCCGGAGATGGCAGCGGAGAGACGATTCCAGTCGGCCGCCTCTTTTTCGAGTTGCTTCCGCCCGAGCCGCGTCAGAGAATAAAATTTGGCGCGGCGATTGTTTCCACTCGGCTTCCAGTGAGCGGTTATCCAACCCCGATGTTCCAGCTTGTGCAGCGCTGGGTAGAGAGAGCCATCGCTAACCCCTAATACATCGCTGGATATTTGTTTCAGACGCTGACTAACGGCCCAGCCATTGAGCGGCTCCAACGCCAGTATTTTCAGGATCAGCATGTCCAGAGTCCCCTGAACGAGATCCGAAGGCTTACTCAAGCAGTCTCCTCTCGGTTACCGAGTTAGACTAAACTCGCACCTCTCTGGTTAGCAAGGCGCGTTTAGAAATCGGCGGACTCCCGGATGGTCGGCCATCCGAAAACAACGGAAGCGGCCACGAAGGATCGGTAACGGGGAATCGGCTTGCAGGAAGGAATCCTTGCTCCGGGTGACGGGCAAATCGGAAAGAACCTCGCCTTAGGTTAGCGCATATGCGACCGTACCGTCGGAGTCCTGGGCGGGATCGGCGAACCTTCTCAACTCGGGATATTTCTGAACCAGCGTTGGCGGGGCTGACACTCGCTTGCCGGTCACCATCGCCTTCAACTCCAGGGCGTTGACGCCGGCCTTGCTCTCGAAGTGGTTATTCGTAATCACGTACGTCGTCTCCGCTTTCGCGGCGACGTTTTCGATTCGTTCCTTCCAGCCTGCCAGTTCCCTTTCGTTATAGAGATAGTTGTAGCGGTCGTTGCGGTTGTCGGAATCGAACCACTGATCGTAGTTGCGTCCGTGCAGACGGAAATAGGCAATGGGCGCGGTGACGTGTTCGGTGGGGGCGAGCGAGCGTCCGAGGACCGGCTGATCGATATTGCAGAAGGCGACACTCTTTTGCGCGAAAGCCGCCAGCGTCTCGGGATTATCCCAACTGGAGTCGCGCACTTCCACCACGCGCGGATATTCAATGAACTGTCGCAGCAAGCGGTCGAGATATTCGCGATTCAGCGAAGTGTTCTTGAACGACAGAGGAAACTGAATGAGCAGTGCCCCCAGGCGTCCTTCGTTGGCGAGGACGTCTAAGCCTTCGCGAGTGCGGGCTTCGTCTTCGTCGGTTGGGCGAATCGTGGCGGCAGATGTAGGCCCCATCACCGCGACGGGCGAGTGCGTAAAGGCGCGATAAAGCTTCGCGGTGAACAGGAAGCCGGGATTCACCGCCGCGATCTTGCGGCACCAGAGCTTGGCCAGTTGTGCCTTGATCGGGCCGTAGAACGATGTATTGATCTCCGTGGTATCGAAAAAGCGCGCCAGGTATTCCAGCGGATGCAGCTTGCGGTGCTGCATTCCCGAAGGATAAAAGACGCCTTCCCAATCTTTATAAGACCAGCCAGCCGTGCCGAAGCGAGTCTGTGTCATAGCTTTTCTGTCGCCCCTCCGGGGCTTGCTGATTTCCCACTTACCACCCACGGCTTGCGCCGTGGGCTGCATTCTTTCGCCGCTTCGCGGCTGGTACTGTGTCGTGTCTTCCAGTTTTCCAGACGCGATGGAGCTACGAAACACAGACTCCGAAGCGGACGCTGTTCGGGCGGGTCTGGGGCAAACGGACTTGTGCTGTGGATCCCATGAGTGGAACCGCGGACGGAGGGGCAGCCCAAGAGTAGCACACAGCCACCCCCGGCAAGGAAACCAGCGATCAAGGGGCGTTAAGCCTATCGCGGTGGAGTTCCCTGTGCCGACAAGGCTTGGTTTAGCTGGCTGGCCAACAGAACTGCCTGTGCGTTGGAGATTTTGATCTGACCGTCCAGCCGGAGAGTCAAATTCCCAACGCCCGCGTCCTGGAATCTGGCGCTTTGGACTACGGCGGAATTCTGCACCGCTGGTGGAAGTGTAATCTTGAAATCCGACCCGGATTGCGCCGCGGTAAGAACGGACTGTATGACCGTATCGCGCAAATCCTCGCCCAGAGAACCGGAGCGCAGCGCCTCGCCCATCATGCCGGTCGCATCGATGCGCCCGAACGAGGCCGCCATCTTCAATGTGTTCGGTTTCTCCACCGAGGCAGTCAACTTGATCTCAACCGTGCCCTCGCCTTCCGCTAATTCGTTCGAGGTTTGCTGACCAAACATCTGAGAGCAGGTCCAGCGCTCAAAGTGCAATTGCACCACCAGAAGGCTTGCAGGAGTCGAAGGCGTGAGCGTTGCCCGCCGAATCGCGACTCGTTGCCCGCAGCTCTCCGAGGTGTCGAGCTGGGTGCGCAGGAGTTCGGTAATATTTTGTTGCAGGTCGGACAGATCAGCGGTCAGCTGAAGGTTAAATGTGCGCAGGTCGCCCTGCGCCTCGATCTGCGCGAGCGCACCCGAAACCGGGACCGCGATCGTCCGATTTGCAATGTTGACCGGATGATTCACCGCGGGAAGAGTGAAAGCCAGATCCTGGCCATTGGCCAGCGTGATGCTCATTTCCCTTCCGAGCGCAAGTTGTTGGTCGTAGAAATCCGTCAACGCGTTGTCGAGACTCTCGGCGTGCGCCGCAACTTCAGCAGCGGCAGCCTTGCCATCCACACTCTGACCCAGCCTCTTCGCTTCTTGTTCAAGCTCAGAGTCCGCTTTTGCCAGTCTCTTGGCGATATCTTTAAGTCCGGACTTCTGCGCAGCGGAGAATCCTTGTTGGAACTTTTTGTTCTCGCTCCGCGCCGTCCCCAGTGCTTGATCCAGAGCCACCCGATGGGCAGATTCCGCCGTTCCATTTTCCTTGTGCAACTCTTGTAGAAACACTTGGAGTTCGGCTTTAGCGGCCTCCGTACTCTTCACCAGGGTCTGAAACTCCGCAGCCTGCGGGCTGGTTGCCTGCAGCGCCATCGCCTGGTGAAAGTCCTTTAGGCTGTCCTCTTCTTTGACTCCGCTCGGACGGCCATTTCCGGAAAGGCCTCCGCCTCCCATTCCTGCGCCGCCGTGGCGCTGGGCAGTCGCCGCCAGCGGATACGCCAGCAAGACAGATCCCAGAATCAGCGCTTTGGCTGCAGAGAAAGAAATCCCGCTCCGAATCATGACGAAGAACTCCGAAATTATCGTAGGGCTTTGTAGCGAAAATGCGAGCATGGAAGGAACACCGGTAACGCGCGTCAGCCTGACCAAAATGGCGACGCCGCTTTAGCTTGGCGCATACGCAGGAAAAAAGCCACAACATTTACAGTTCTTTGCAAAGCGGGAAAGGTAGTCTAGTCGAGAATGGCGGCGGCGTGCCAATCAGGCGGGTCTCACTCTCACTCCAACGACAACACCACCCAGTACACGCCCGTGGGATACGTGTCAGTCCGTCCGTAACAAGCGCCGATTGAAAAGCTGTGCAGATTGCGGCTCGCGATGGCGTGGGACGTTCCGGTGGGCAGCGTTTCCGGATGCAGGCTAGTGTAGGTGAGAACGGTGAAGCGTTGGGCAAGCTTGCGAACGGAGGAGGTTCCGAGCTTGTCGGCCTGCGCCATGGAACAGGCAGCGTCGTCGGCAACGGGCAGATCGCGACGTGGCAGTTCATGCTGGCGGGCCTGGTGACGCCTCTGGTTCACGGCCGCGGCGATGCGCTCTTTCACTTCCGCCGCAGAATAGTTGGGGAGGGCATGTCCGAAGTCCTGCACGATGTACAGCCGGTCTCCGCTACGAACCACGCCCAGCCCGACCACGTTATAGGACGGGTTGAGCAGGTTCGCGCGATGCGGGGGTGAAAGCATCAGATGCTGATGTCCGCGCTCGGCATCATAGTCGAGCGCAACGTTTTCTGCCTCCTGTTCAAGCTGGAGTTGAGTGGTGGCGGCCAAACGTTGGGGGAGGGAGGGCTCGCCGTCAAATTGATGCGAAAGTCGCCGCGCTTCCAGCATGGCCTGCGCGTGAATGCGGGCCGCTTGCGAAAGTCCTGCGTCCATCGTGAGCGGAGGCGCTCCGGTTTGCTGGCGCGACTGGTTGGCTAATACAAGCAACTGCTGTTCAGTCTGAAGATCATCGTCAAATGGAATGTCGGGAGCCTTAGCGACGGCGGGCTTCAGAGTGGCTTGCTGGGCTGGTTGGCCTGCGGCTCGGGGTCCTTCTGCCGGGGAAGCCATCAAGCGATTCGCAGGCTGTACAGTGGCGGCGCCCACGCTGAGCAGGAACGCTAACAACAATCTGGTGGCTCTATCCATCTATCTGGCCTGTCCAACGAGATCCTGGGAGGGATCGAGTTTCAGCTCAAACTACTTATCGGCTCAAGAGGTGCTCAGACTTAATTTGCTGCTGGTGCTAGGCTAGAAGCCGGACCTGAGGGCGAGAAGTTACCTGTGTCTATGGAACTAGGGATCAGTGGGGGCATTGGCCTGTTGTTTGGCGTCCTGCTTGGCTGGCTGGCGGTGCGTTCGCGCACAGCCGCGCTACAGGCCCGTTTGTCATTGACAGAGAAGGAATTAGCGGCTGCAAAGGCCGATCTGGCGCGGCTTTTGCAGGATCAGCGCAACCTGGTGGAGAGCCGCGCCAGATTAGAATCCGCTCTGGAATCGGAACGAAAGGCCAGCAACGAGAAGATCGAATTGCTGACGAAAGCTGGCGATCGCGCCGCCGCAGACTTGCAAAACGCCTTCAAAGCCCTGGCCGCGGATGCCCTGCAGAGCAATAGTTCTTCGTTCTTACAGATCGCGCAGGAAACGCTGAAGCGTTTTCAGAGCGAGGCCAAAGGCGATCTCGACGCCCGTCAGAAAGCGGTCGCCGATCTCGTCACGCCGGTGCGCGAGTCGCTGAGCAAGGTTGACGCGCAGATTCAGCAGATGGAAGTCGCGCGCGGCGAGGCGTATGGCGATCTCAAGGCCCAGGTTCAATCCCTGATCACCACGCAAAAAGAATTGCAATCGGAAACCGGCAATCTGGTGCGTGCCCTGCGTACTCCGAACGTGCGCGGACGCTGGGGCGAAATCCAACTGCGGCGCGTGGTCGAGATTGCGGGAATGCTGTCCTATTGCGACTTCGCCGAACAGGAAACGGTGACCAGCGAAAGCGGCCGTCTCCGCCCCGATCTGGTCGTGAAGTTGCCCGGTGGCAAACACGTCGTGGTCGACGCGAAAACGCCTCTGCAAGCTTTCCTTGACGCCTTCGAAACCACCGATGAAGAAGTGCGGCGTTCCTGCCTCGCCAATCACGCGCGCCAAGTGCGCGACCACATGAAGACGCTGAGCGGCAAGAATTATTGGGAGCAATTCGAGGCCACGCCGGAGTTCGTGGTGATGTTCCTCCCGGGCGAAACATTTTTCAGCGCCGCGCTGGAGCAGGATCCCGGCCTGATCGAACAGGGCGTTATGCAGCGCGTGATTCCGGCATCGCCAACCACATTAATCGCGCTGCTGAAGGCCGTCGCCTATGGATGGAACCAGGAGAAACTGGCGCGCAACGCGCAACAGATCAGCGTTCTAGGCAAAGAACTGCACGACCGCCTGCGAAAACTCGCAGGACACATCACCGGCGTCGGCACCAACCTGGACCGCGCCGTCGAAGCTTACAACCAGGCCGTCGGATCGCTGGAGAACCGCGTGCTCGTTTCGGCGCGGAAATTCGCGGAGTTGGGAGCTGCCGTGGCGGAAGACATTCCGGAACTGGAGCCCATCGAGACCACCGCGCGCGCCCTGTCGTTTGAGTGGGATGAGGAAGACGCTCTGCCGGAACCCACGAAGAAGGATGAGCGCAAGGTGGGGTAAAGTTTTGCCTTAGCCTCGCGATGACGCGGGGCCGGCTGTTCCACGAGACTGGACGTCGCAATGCGATCTGGCACGCACAACGCTTTCGTATTTCCGTAACTCGGGTCGCTGGTAATTTCCTCTGTCCCAACCGAGTCGGAGGCGGCTATGCACTGTTTCCTGAAACGCGTTTCAAGCTGCATCCTTTACTTCTCGCTTGCGGCCTGTTGGTTCGTCGCGGCGTGTTACGCCCCGGTCATTACCATCGACCACGGCCCGAATGCTCCGCAGCAGCTTTCGAAACCCTACGTCATCCTGGTTTCACTCGATGGCTTCCGCTACGACTATGCGAAGCGTTACCACGCCGAGCATCTGCTCGCCCTTGCCGCCGAAGGCGCGAGCGCGCCGGAGGGAATGCTGCCCGCATATCCTTCGATCACATTTCCCAACCACTACACGATCGTCACCGGGCTGTACCCCGAGCATCACGGCATCGTGACGAACAGCTTTTATGATCCGGGTCGGAAAGAGACTTACAGCTATCACGATTCCAAGTCTGTCACGGATGGCACATGGTATGGCGGTACTCCGCTGTGGGTTCTCGCAGAGCAGCAGGGCATGCGGTCCGCTTCTTTCTTCTGGGTCGGTTCAGAAGCAGATATTCAGGGAGTTCGTCCCACCTACTACCTCAAGTTCGATGGCACCTTTCCCAACCAAAAGCGGGTCGAACAAGTCCTGGCCTGGCTCCGTCTTCCAGCGGAGAAGCGTCCGCACATGATCACGCTGTATTTCTCTGACACGGACACTGCCGGGCACCGCTTTGGGCCCGACAGTTCGCAAGTCGCCGACGCAGTGCACGAACTCGACCGTGAGATCGGGAAGCTGATGGATGGCATCAAGGAATCGAAGCTGCCGGTAGATTTAATTGTGCTGGCCGACCACGGGATGGCAGAACTGAAAGGAGCGCCAATCGACCTTGATCACTACGGTTTGAACCCCTCGTCATTTGCCCCGATCGTGGGCCTGGCGTTGTACCCCAAGTCCGACGCCGATGCGCAGAAAGCTTATGAAGCAATGCGAGGAAAGAGCGACAAGTTTGCGGTCTATCGCCGCGCGCAAGTGCCCGCCTATCTCCACTTTGACAGCAATGCGCGCGAGGGCGACCCCGTTGTCGTCGCGAACGGCCCTTACTTCATCACCGTGGCCGCAAATCTCAGCGGTCCGGAGCATGCTCCTGTAGGAGCACACGGATTCGACGCCACCCGCATGCCAGAAATGAGGGCCCTTTTCGTTGCCGCTGGGCCCGACATTCGGCCGGGAGTTGTTCTGGAGCCGTTTGAGAACGTAGACGTGTATCCGCTGGTCGCCAAGATTCTGGGCCTAGACATCACGAACCTGAAGACCGGTCCGATCGATGGCCAACTCAGCGGGCTCGAAGGAGTTCTCCAAACAAAGTAGGGGGACGGAGCGCGTTTGAGCGCCAGAAACGCGGCCAAGAGTGTTAATCTTTCGAACTCCAGACCCCGCGTTTTCTCCAATATCCCGTAGCGCCTGTGGATCGTCCCATTTTCCAGCCAGATCCCGAATCCATCAAACGAAGTAGCCGTCCCTAACTCCAAGAATCTCAATAGTGAGGAGATACGGAATCCCACAGAAACATCCAAAAATGCATAGTAGCTGTTCGAAAATGCATCTATAATTTTGGAAGTAGTGTTATTTGTGGGACTTAGCGTCTCAGAAATGAGGCTCGACGTGGCAGCGAAGTTGCTCATTGAGGATCAATGGGATGTCGCTCCCACGCCTCCACAGCCTCCTAAGGGTCCGGGGCCAGTACCAAAAACCATGAATCGGGAAAGCCAAGCTCGATTTGTCGCCGTCCTGTTGTTTCTGCTGACCGTGGCTGCGGTGGTCTTTGCCGGCTTCAATTTTCAGAAGGAACGCGACTCTGCCGTTCCCGACGATGGCGTCTGGTGGGTGGAGCACGACGGCCGCTTGGTGGCCGACCGCGTCGATCCCGCAGGACCTGGAGCGAAAGCCGGCATCAAGCCCGAAGATCAGTTGGTTTCCGTCAATGGTCAGGAAATTAAAAGCACTCCAGGATTGGTGCGCCAGCTCTACAACACTGGCGTGTGGTCCAAGGCTACCTACTCGCTGATCCGCCAGTCAGTCACGCTGGATTCCAACGTCATCCTGATTCCCGCGGATCGATCCCTGAATAATTGGCTGCGCCTGATTGCCTTGATTTATCTGGGTATCGGCATCTACGTTTTGCTGCGTCGCTGGACCGCACCCGGCTCCACGCACTTCTACGTTTTTTGCCTTATATCTTTCATCGCATATTCGTTCAAGTACACCGGCAAGCTGAACGACTTCGATTGGACGATCTACTGGAGCAACATCGTCGCCTGGGTCTTGCAGCCCGCCCTGTTCCTGCACTTCGTGCTGACATTTCCCGAGAAGAGGCAATTCGTTCGTCAGCGCCCCTGGCTGCTGGCCTTGGCATACTTGCCCGGCGCCGCGCTTCTGGGAAGGCACATCATGGCCTTGCGCCTGGCGCAGGCGAGTGGGCACCTGCGCTGGGATATGGACCGCCAGGAAATGGCTTACGGAGCGGTGCTGTTTGTCGCCGCGGCTGCGGTCCTTTGGTACAGCTACCGTCTGGCGAGCACGACAATCCTCCGCCAGCAGCTGAAATGGGTAACGCGGGGCACCATTCTCGCCATTGTTCCTTACACCCTGTTCTACGTCGTTCCCTACCTGATGGGTTCGCTTCCTGCCACGGGGATGAAGTTGTCGGTGCTGTCGCTGGGGTTGCTTCCGCTTACCTTCGGCTACGCCATCTTCCGCTACCGCCTGATGGACGTTGACCTGATCTTCAAGCGTGGCGTGGTTTACACCCTGGCCGCCGCGGCTGTCGTGGGAATGTATTTTGGGCTGGTCGCGGGAGTCGCCACGCTGGTCCAGATGCGGCAGCCGGGCACGGGACGGATGGGCCTGATCCTGGCAGTGGTCGTAACCGCGCTGCTGTTTGATCCGGTGCGCAAGTGGATTCAGGACCGCGTCGACCAGTTCTTCTACCGCACCGTGTATGACTACCGGCGAACGTTGATTGAATTTGGCCGTGAGCTGGGTTCTGAAACGGATTTGACCGCGCTGCTGTCCTCAGTATCGGACCGCCTGTCGCGCACCCTGGCCGTGGACCGCATCGCGATCTTCTTGCGCGCTGGCGAAGAGGCCGATCAATTCGTCCTCTCCAAGTCCGTTGGTATGAATCCCATCGGTAAGCTAGACCTGACATTCCTGAGCGCGCCCCGCCCCGAGCCCGCAGGACACATGTTCTTCGAGAACACGCACCAGGTGCCGCGCGAAACCGCGGGATCACAGGATGCCATTGCCCGCCTCGAGCTGAACTACTACATCCCCTGCCGCGCGCAGCAAAAAACCGTCGCCGTGCTGGGCTTGGGAAAGACAACCAAGGGCGACTACCTCTCCAGCGAAGACATGGAGTTGCTCGAGACCCTCGGCGGCTATCTCGGCATCGCCATCCAGAACAGCCGGCTCTACGCTTCGCTGCAGCAGAAGGCGGCGGAGTACGAGCGCCTCAAGGACTTCAACGAAAACATCGTGGAATCCATCAACGTCGGCGTCATGGCGCTCGACATGGAAGACCGCATCGAGAGCTGGAACGCGCAGATGGAAGTGATGTATGCGCTACCGCGGTGGCAGACCCTCACGCAACCCGTGCAGAGCGTCTTCCCGCCGGAGTTCGTCGAGGAGTTCTACCGCGTACGGCAGAACGCCGGCATTAACAACCTGTACAAGTTCCGTCTGCAGACTCCGGCGGGTGAGACGCGAACGGTCAATGTGGCCATTGCACCGCTGGTGACGCGCACGTTCCAGGTGATCGGGCGCCTGGTCATCATGGATGACATCACCGAACGCGTGGAGCTCGAGAGCCAGCTTTCGCAAGCTGACAAACTCTCATCCATCGGTCTGCTGGCAGCCGGTGTGGCGCACGAGGTGAACACGCCTCTGGCCGTGATTTCGTCGTACACCCAAATGCTCGCCAAGCAACTGCAGGGCGATCCCCAGAAGTCGGGATTGCTCGAGAAGATCACGCGGCAAACCTTCCGCGCTTCGGAAATCGTCAGTAACCTGCTGAACTTCTCGCGCACCAGCGGAACCGAATTCGCCGATGTCGACATTAACAAGGTCATCACCGACACGCTCGCACTTCTCGAGCACCAGTTCAAAATTGCCAAGGTTCAAGTGCACTCGGAGTTGACCACAGGAATTTCCGCCATCCAGGGAAATCCCGGAAGACTGCAGCAGGTCTTCCTCAACCTGTTCCTCAACGCCAAGGACGCCATGCCGGGAGGCGGCACGCTGAACGTGGCCACCACCAATGGCGACATGGTCAGCGTACGAGTGTCCGACACCGGATCGGGCATCGCACCCGAACATATCCAACGCATATACGATCCCTTCTTCACGACCAAGACGGCCCCCAAAGAGGGTCAAAAGCGTGGCACCGGCCTGGGACTTTCGGTCACCTACGGCATCATCCAGGAGCATGCCGGCAAAATACGCGTAGAAAGTAATCCGGGGGCCGGGACGACCTTTGCCCTGGACTTTCCCCTGAGCAGGAAGGCAGTTCATGTCTGAAGCAGCAGTCATCGCGCGCGGAACGATGAACGGCGATCCTTCGCCAACCGGTTCAGTGCTCATCATTGACGATGAGGCCGAGATTCGCGAGTCTTTGCAGACTCTGCTCGAGATGGAAGGGTTCGAAGTCGAGACCGCAGTCACCGGGGAAGACGGCCTCTCGCAAATGGCGGACCACCCGTTTGATTTGGTGCTGCTCGATCTGACTCTACCCGGCCGCAATGGGATGGAAATTCTTTCCGAGATTCGTTCCCACGACTCGCGTCTGCCCGTCATTATGATTACCGCCTATGGCACGGTCGAAAACGCCGTGCGCGCCATGCAGTCGGGCGCTGCAAATTTCGTGCAGAAGCCGTGGGACAACGAAAAACTTCTCGCCGATGTGCGCGCCGCAGTCGGCTGGCGCCGGGCGGAAGAAGAAAATGTCCAGCTCAAGCGCGCTCTCAAGCAACGCTACAACTTCGAAAATATCGTGGGCAAAAGCGAGCCCATGTTGAAGATTTTCGATCTGGTCGCGCAGGTGGCCAACAGCCGCTCCACCGTGCTGTTGCAGGGCGAGAGCGGCACCGGCAAAGAAGTAATCGCAAAAGCCATCCACCTGAACTCTCCGCGCCGCGACAGACCCTTCGTTCCAGTCAACACCGGCTCCATGCCCACAGATTTGCTGGAGTCCACGCTCTTCGGCCACCTCAAGGGAGCGTTCACCAGCGCCATCGCTTCGAAAAAGGGCTTGTTCGAGGTGGCGGACAAAGGCACGCTGTTTCTCGACGAAATCGCCACCATGGGTCTGGAGACGCAGGCCAAGATCCTGCGCGTACTGCAGGACCGCCGGTTCATGCACTTGGGCGGAATTCAGGAAATTCAGGTGGATGTGCGCATCATCGCTGCCACCAACATCGACTTGCGCCATATGGTGCGCGAAGGCCGGTTCCGCGAAGACCTCTTTTATCGCCTGAACGTCATCACCGTCGAACTTCCCCCGCTGCGCCAGCGCAAGGAAGACATTCCGCTGCTGGTGGAATTTTTCCTGAAGAAGTACGCCGAAGAGAATGGCCGCCCCGCGCCGCGCATCACTCCCGAAGCGCTGCGTCCGCTGATGGCCTACTCCTGGCCGGGCAACGTGCGTGAACTGGAAAATGTCATTGAACGCGCCGTCGTGCTCTCTTCCGGGCCGGAGATCAGTATGGACCTGCTTCCCGACTCCATGATGGGACGCGGTTCTTCGCTCACCCTGCACGACCCACCGTCGGACGCATCGTTATTTGAAATTGTGGAAGACGTCGAGCGCCGCGTCATCACCGACATGCTCGAACGCTGCAACTGGAACCAAACCGAGGCCGCCGAGCGCTTCCACGTCCCGCTCTCCACACTCAACCAGAAAATCCGCCGCCTGAATATCGAAATCAAAAAGAAGGGCCGAGGATAGAAGTAGCTCTCAGCTCTCAGCTCTCAGCTCTCAGCTCTCAGCTCTCAGCTCTCAGCTCTCAGCCAGACTCAACTCCCGCCGCGTCGTTCGATCAACGTGTGGCCATCTACGCCTTGGCTGATAGCTGACGGCAGATAGCTGACAGCTTTCTCTGTTATAGTTCGGTCAAGCCAGTACTTCGCGCGCGCGACGTCCCGGCCCTTCCGAATCGCATGGAACTAACCTCGCCCACGCAGTTCGCCAAGCAGAAAGTCCTGGCGGTTCAGGATTACACCGTGATGACGGCGCGGTCGGTGGCTAACCTGTTTCGCAAACCTGTCTATTTCGCGGATATGGTCCAGCAGGCTGACCTGATCGGTGTGGGATCCCTGCCCATCGTCGTCCTGACGGGTTTCTTCACGGGCGCAGTGCTGGCGGTGCAGAGCGCGAACACGTTGCAGCGATTCGGTTCGATCACACTAATCGGCCAGTTGGTGTCGCTCTCCATGGTGCGCGAATTGGGCCCAGTGCTCACCGGCTTGATGGTCGCGGGGCGAAACGCATCAGGGATGGCCAGTGAACTCGGGTCCATGGTGGTGACCGAGCAGATCGACGCCATGCGCGCCTTGGGCACGGATCCCATGAAAAAGCTGGTTGCGCCCCGCGTCGTCTCCACGGTTTTCATGTTGTTTTTCCTGACCATCCTCTCGGACTTCGTCGGCCTGGCCGGCGGATTGTTTGTATCCAAAATTCTTCTGAACCTCGACTCCCGCCAGTACTGGAGCAACGCCTGGCAGGCGCTGGTGTTTCAGGATGTCTTCATGGGGTTGGTCAAGCCGCTCCTGTTCGGCTTCATCATCGCCACCGTGGGTTGCTTCTATGGAATGACGGCCCGCGGAGGCACGCAAGGAGTAGGCCGGGCCACCACGCAGGCCGTAGTGGCCGCCTCGGTTTTGATCGTCGTGGTCGACCTGTTTGTCACGCAATTCCTGATGAACGTGTTGTCGTATAACTAGCCGCATGTCCGCACCAACCTTGCCTCTCGACTCCGCCTCCACCACAAGCCAGGAATCGTCCCCCCACGCCATCGAATTCCAGGATGTGCATCTTGAGTTCGAGGAGAATCAGGTGTTGCGCGGAGTATCGTTTTGTCTGCCGTTCGGTGAGACGAAAGCCTTGTTCGGCGTAGCGGGATCCGGCAAGAGTACGATCCTGAAACTTGCCTTGGGGCTGCTCAAGCCCGACTCCGGCCGAATCCTGGTGCTGGGCAACGACGTGACCCAGAAGCGCGAGCAAGATCTATTCGCTCTGCGCGCCAAAATCGGGATGGTGTTTCAGGAAGGCGCTCTATTCGACTCGCTCACCGTGCGCGAGAACGTAGGCTACCGACTGATCGAGGAACATGGCTTTTATGACCCCGACATCGAAGCCCGCGTGCGGGAGTCGCTCCGCTTTGTCGAGTTGGAACATACCATCGATAAGTTTCCTTCCGAGCTTTCTGGGGGCATGCGGCGCCGCGTGGCCATCGCGCGGGCCATTATTACCGCGCCGGAAGTGCTCCTCTACGACTCGCCCACCGGCGGTCTCGATCCGGTCACTTCCAACACAATCATCGAACTGATCATGAAGCAGCGCGACGTCTATAAGACCAGTTCGCTGCTCGTGAGTCATCACCTGCAGGACGCCTTCACCATGGCCACGCACCAGTTCGACAACCAGACCAACCAGATGCGCTCCCTTCCGCGCGGGCAATTTTGTGACGTGCCCATGAGTTTTCTGATGCTCCGCGATGGCAAAGTCATCTTCGACGGTGACGTTCGCGAACTGACGCACAGCAAAGACGAGTACATCCAGGAATACATCTCGTAGGGAAATTGAGAAATTGGGTAATTTAGTAATTAAGTAAATTAAGTGCCGAGGTTGGTTTTCAACCGCTCAATTACTGAATTCACCAATTTTCCAATTCCCGACGCTTATTTCGGCGCCGCCAGGTTCTTCCCTGCCTGCAGGAAGGCGTCCACGTTGCTCTTATCGATCAGGCCCGAACCCGTATCTACGAAGCTCGGAATCGGCGCAAAGCTGTCCTTCGACCAGTCCGCGTCCAAAGCCGACGGCTTGTGATGATACAGAGTGTCGAGCATCTGCATGCCGACGAAGGCCATGGTGTAGGGTTTCTGCGCGATGGTGGCCGCAATCACGCCCTTCTGGATCCAGTCGAGGGTCTCCGGATCAGTGTCCATCGCGATCACTACTTTTCCCGTCACGTGATAGCTGTTGAGCACGCCCGCTACTTCTTTGCCCGATTGCGCTTCCAGACATACAAAGCCGTCGACCTTGTCGCGCTCCTTGCCTACAATCTGCGTGGTCGTATCGAATGCGATGCGGGGATCGCCCTGGATATCGACCACACGAGTAATCTTGATCCCCGGAGTCCGGGCCAGCGACTCTTTGTAGCCGCGCAGCCGTTCCTGCAGATTCGACTGATCCGGCATGGTGAAGACCACGACATTCCCTTTGCCCTTGAGTTCCTGCGCCAGTCGCTGCCCTCCGGTGACTCCCGCCTGATAGTTATTGGTTCCGATGAAAAACAGGCGCTTGCTCGACGGTGCATCCGAGTCGATTGTGATTACCGGCACACCCGCGGCCACGGCCTTGTCAATGCTGTCCTTGAGCAGTGCCGGGTCGGTTACGGCAAGTAAAATGCCAGTGGCCTTCTTCTGCACCGCCTGATCCACCGCATCGCGTTCCGCCTTCGGATCATAATTCTGTGGTCCCGTGAAATCGGAGCGCACTTTCATCTGCGCGGCGGCATTCGAAAATCCCGCACCCGCGGTCTTCCAGTAAGGAACCTGCAAATTTGCCGATACCAGAACGAAGTATTCGTCGGAGTCATGAGCAGCACCACAACTCAGTATCAAAACCAACAGGACTGCGAGGGCGGCGGAGTAGAGAATCCTACGCGAGAGAAGCATCGCATCCTCCTTTCGAACGATCCACATCCTGGAACAGATAGAGTCTTGACGATGAGAACGTTCAGCGACAGGATTGTAAATGAGCGGTCAAGCGAAGGCCAGAAATCAGCGCGGCGGGTTGTCGAGAACACCCGAGTTCACAGCCGCTACTCCTTCGATACGACCGGCCTGAGCAGAGAGGCAAGCAGGGAAATCTCCCGGTTTCCTTGGCAGCAGCGACGGCACGGGCTCCCATGCACACCCGGTCACTGGTCGCCGATGCCTTCGACCAACTGCGGAGTTTCTTTCAAGGTGTGAAGACAGGCGATCAGAACCCATTGTTTTGCAGCGGGATGCCACCAGCAACTACGCTCTAATCCCTACACTCCCACCGGGAACGGCTTTGTGTGCGTGGTCGCCCTCACCGAGGCGCCTCCAAACCGGCCCTGCAGCAATGACATCAACCCCGTGTACCAGTAGCCCACAACGAACAACAGCAGAAACGGCACCGTAATATAATTTTCGTTCTCCACCGCATAGTACACCGTGAGCGCGAAGTAGGTGCCGATCACCAACTCCAGCCACGGAACCCATCCCAGCCGCTTGCGGTACTTCTTGGCCCCAACTTTGTCTTGCTTCGAGATGACACTGTACTTCGGAGTTCGTGCGAACGCGCTTTCCTTGCCGATGAGTGCCTCGATGACCGCTTTGGTGTTGGTGACGGTCAGCCCTATTCCCAGCGCCATCAGAAACGGCAGATACAACAACGCCCGCGGCCAGCTTCGGGGAAACAGTTCGCGCTGCGAAACCAGGTAGAAGCTTGAAATCGAGAACGTCGACGCCATGAACAGCGGCACGTCGATGTACAGCATCTGAAACCAGCCCTGGTAGAAACGAATGACCATGGCCGGAAGCAGCAACACCGAAAGCATAATCATCAGCGGGTAGCTCAGATTCGCCGTCAGGTGATACCACGCCTCGATCTTGGTGTGCAACGGAACATCGCTGCGCAGCACCCGTGGCAGAATCTTTTTCCCTGTCTGAATCAATCCTTTGGCCCAGCGCGCCTGCTGCGTCTTAAAGGCAGTCATCTCCACCGGCAGTTCGGCAGGGCATTCCACATCCTGCAAATAGATAAATTTCCATCCCTTGAGCTGGGCGCGATACGAGAGGTCGGTATCTTCGGTCAACGTGTCGTGCTGCCAGCCTCCGGCTTCCTCGATCGCCGCGCGCCGCCACATCCCGGCGGTGCCATTGAAGTTGAAGAACAGTCCCGTGCGCGCGCGCCCCGAGTGCTCCAGCACAAAATGCCCATCCAGCAGGATGGCCTCCACTTCGGTCAAAAACGAATAATGGCGATTGAGGTGCGTCCAGCGCGTCTGCACCATCCCAATCTTGGGATCGGTAAAGTGATGGATGGTCCGCATCAGAAAATCTTCCGGCGGAGTAAAGTCGGCGTCGAAAATGGCAATGAACTCGCCCTTCGCCGTCTTCATCCCCTCAGCCAGCGCCCCCGCCTTGAAGCCCGCGCGGTTCGTCCGGTGAAGGTAGCTGATGGGATTGCCCAGCGCCGCGTACCGCTCGACCAGACCGCGAGCCACCTCGACAGTCTCGTCGGTGGAATCGTCGAGCACTTGGATGTCGAGCTTTCCCTGCGGATATTTCAGCTTGCAGATCGACTCCAGCAGACGTTCCACGACGTACTGCTCATTGAAAATGGGCAACTGCACCGTGACCCCCGGCAGCCCTTCAAAATACGCCGCCGGCTCGGTCGTGCGCCTTTTCCGGTGCTTGTAATAGAGATACACAAGGATGTAGCGATGCATGCCATAGCCTGCCAGCAGAATCAAGACGATGAAATACGGAATCAGCAGCGCCACATCAAATGCGTTGGCACGGTACAGCCCGCGAAACGTAGTATCCAGAAAATGCTGCCGGATGTAAGGCAGCACCCCCTTGGGGGCGGCCCACACCGCCAGCGTCGCGGTCAAGATGAGATCAGAAATCAATAAGGCGTCCCGTTGAAAACTTCTATTTTACCGGATCGGGACTCGTAGGCGGGTGCCCCACCCTTCCTGGTGATGGTCTGCGGGCCTTTCGACAGGGCGCGCTCAATTTCCAAAGTATATACTCGGCCTCCAACACAGAACGTTGCCCATAGCGCTTCCCTCAGCTACAAATAGAACCACTCATGGAATCCAGACCAGCGCAGGCTGTGGACCGCGCATCAGCATCCGGTCGGCTCAACAATGTCTGGACGCGCCTCCGTACGTCGCCGCGTTGGATCGTCGCGATTGCCTTACTTCTCCGCGTCACCTGGATCGTCATCGGCCATACCTACAAGTTCAAAAGCTCGGACGACAGCTTCGGCTTTGGCTGGGAGATGGGCCGGATCGGCGCGTCGCTGGCTGCCGGACACGGCTTCAGCAGTCCGTTCGGTCCGTCGACCGGACCCACCGCGTGGGAGCCTCCGCTATACCCGTATCTAACCGCGGGCGTCTTTCTGGTTTTCGGAATTTATTCAAAAGCATCGGCATGCGTGCTGCTAACGATGAACAGCGTCTTCTCGGCGCTGACCTGCGTCCCGATTTTTCGCATTGCGCGCAGGATCTTTTCCGAGAGGGTCGCGGTCGGCTCGGCGTGGGCCTGGGCTCTGCTGCCCAACGTCCTGTTCTGGTGCACCCGAGCGGTCTGGGAGACGAGCCTGGCGGCGCTGCTGCTGACTACGATCTTCTGGCTGGCTCTGACTCTGGAAGACCGCGACGGCTGGATGCCTTGGCTTCAGTTCGGATTGCTCTGGGGCATCACCGCATTGAGCAGTACGTCATTGCTGTCATTTCTGCCGGCTGCGGGATTGTGGGCCTGGTACCGCCGCGCGAAAAGCGGCAAGCAATCGTTAGCCGGCGTGGCGCTCGCCTCTTTAGTTTTCCTGGCATGCATCACGCCCTGGCTGGTCCGCAACTATGAGACATTCGGCAAGTTCATTTTCATTCGCGACAATTTTGGCGCCGAACTCCGCCTGGGGAACGGCCCCGGCGCCGACGGCACGCTGATGCTGTATCTGGATCCGCCGCATGACCCCTACGCGATGCGGCAGTTTCAGACGATGGGCGAAGTGCCCTACATCGCCATGCGCAAGCGGCAGGGCGTCGATTACATCACGGCGGACTATGGGCGGTTCGCCGGCCTCTGCGCCAAGCGGTTCATCTATTACTGGGCTGGACCGCCCAAAGCCACGCAGCCGTGGTGGATGAGCGACGCCAAGAACTCGCTCTTCTTAGCTTCGTCCGTGCTGATGTTCTGGGGATTGGCGCGCGCAGTGAGGTTGCACAAACCGGGCGCGTGGGTGCTGTTCTGGCTGATTCTGCTGTATCCGGCGATCTACTACATCGTCTACCCCGGTCCGCGCTACCGGCATCCCATTGAGCCGGAGATGGCCATCCTTGCCGTGTTCCTGCTGACCGAGGCAGGAAAGAAAACTAGTGCCCGTTGTCCAGATCAATCTTCAGAACGTGAATCTGCTTGAGTTTGCTGTCGAGACTGCCGGTGACCGCAACTCGCTCTCCCTCATAGCCATGCACCAGATCAGATCGGTCGAGACGATACACATCGTTGCCCACCGACAGGACGAGATAGCCGCCCAGATGCTCGATGCAATACACCGAGCAGGTGTTCGACGTCCCACCCATCGACTTCGACTTGAGCATCTCCTGATGAGACCGCGTAAGCGAGTGCACGTTCAAGGCACACTGGCTGTCGGACACTTCTCCGTGAAACACGCGCGCGTTCTGCCCATCGGCAGCACTCGCCAGCGCCATGGCTGCTGCTGCACAGCAAATCATGATGCGAAATCTGGACGCATTCATAGACACTCCCTGCCCCATTGCTTCACGGCAGCACGGTAACCTTCATGTGCATGCCTTCGTGGTCTTCGCTACAAATTACCGTGCAAACCACTTCGTACGCGCCCGGCTCATTGGGAACAGTGAGGAGGAATTCCTGCTTCCCGGGCTTGAAAAGGCATGGGAAGGGGAACATCACCGAGGTAACTTTCGTATCCGATGGCGTGGAAACGAGCCTTTTTCAGGATGCCCTCTCACGAATTCCGAGCCACCCCGTCTAAGTATTGAAACGGAGGAGTCATGAACCGTCATCGCCAATCTGCCACCTGGTTAGGAGCTGTCCTGGGAACTGTCTGTGCCCTGCTGATCCTTGCCCTCGGAGCGCATGCGTCCGACCATCGCGGCGCGCTGACCGTGGAGTTCCATCAGACCTATCCCTTGACGGCCGATGGCCGGATTGAACTCGACAACATCAACGGCGATGTCCACATCTCCAGTTGGGACCAGAACCAGGTGAAAGTGGATGCGGTGAAGTACGCCGACACGAAAGAACAGCTGGATGAGGCGAAGATCGAGATCGATTCGAGGAACGACGCTCTCTCGATTCGAACCAAGTATCCCGACCACAACAAGAACTGGAATTGGGGCTCTCACTATAGCGCTGCCAGTGTTGAGTACAGATTGACGGTGCCGCGCACGGCCCGACTGGATGAAATCAAGCTGATTAATGGCTCGCTCGACATCACCGGCGTGAGCGGGGAGGTAAGAGCCTCGTGCATCAACGGGCGGCTGGAAGCGCATAATCTGGCGGGGCGCGCCCGGTTGTCGACGATCAATGGAAGACTGGATGCGAGGTTCGACCAGATTGCCGGGCCTTCGGTGGAGTTGAGTTCGGTGAACGGCTCGGTAGATCTGACCATCCCTTCCGACGCGAAGGCGGAACTCGAGGCCAGTACGGTTTCTGGTGGAATCAACAACGATTTTGGGCTGCATGTTAACCATCACCAGTTCGTCGGCCACGATCTGCGGGGAGAACTCGGCAGCGGCGGAACTCACATCAAGCTGGGAAACGTGAACGGCAGAATTGAGATCCATCACGCTCAGGATGGCCGGGCACTGAGCCCGGCGAAGGACCTGAGCCATCACGATGACGATGATGACAGCATTTAACGATCGCGCCTTGAGCGATTAGTAGATCGTGTAACCCGGAAGTGGCGTGCGCAGGTCGGGCTTCGAGGCCATGAGCAGCAAAGCGCCCTCCCGCTTGAAGGCTCGCAGATCCTCGAGACTATTGAACGATTTGGTTTTGTAGTCATCCGGAGTGGGCGTGTCGTCAGGAATACGGCGCGCCTGCACGTCTTCGAATGCGTGCTTTTTAAGCAGTTCGACATATTCGGCGGCGGACCGCACTTGTACCGGGACATTGAGCTTGTCGACCCACTGCAACGAGTAGGAATTGTCTTTGTAGAGATTGATGAGAATAAACACCCTTCCCCGCGGCGCCATCACGCGGAATAATTCCATCAGCGCGCGATCCTGGTCGGGATAGTAGTAGAAAGACTCCACCGACAAGACTTTGTCGAAGAAATTTTCCTCCCAGGGAATCTGCTGCGCCGATCCCCAGACGTAAAGAATGTTTTCGAAGTCTTTCGAGGCTTCGCGGGCCTGGCGCACCATTTCGTCGGACACGTCGAGGCCGACGACTTGCCCGAATCCCTCGGGGCCTTCGCCCACAAGCCGTGCCAGCAGGCGCGTAGCCCATCCGGAGCCGCAACCAAGATCGAGCACGCGCTCGCCGGGACGTAGATTCATCAATCGAATCGTCTTCTCGGTAATATCGAGATGATGGCGCTCCATCTTCGCGCCTTCGCCCGCAGCGGCCCAGCGGTTGAATTCGTGCTGCAGCTTGTCGTCGGGAGTTTGAGGTTTGTCGGACATGGGCGTTTTAATTGTAGCCCCCGGCATCTCGGCGGCTGTCGTGGGGGCGTCCCCGCCTCGCAGTGGCGGCGAGGCACCGCCACGACAGCCGCCGCAGCCCACCCGGAGCGAAGTCGAAGGGACGGAGGCGCTACGTCTATGCTACAGTTTTCCTCTTCATGGCGACACGCCCTGACAATCCATTGCCGGACTCCGAACCCGGCTCGCTCTACTGCCCGAATTGTGCGGAAGAGGTTGCGGATCCGCTGACCTGCGGCGACTGCTCTTCTGTGATCTGCCGGCGTTGCGGCACGGCGCTCGAATCGTCCGACGAACTGGGAATCGGATAAATGGAGCCCGTCCCGGTCTTGCCCGCCACCGAAGTGCCGTTGTCTGGCTCAAGGCCGTCGGACGCAAAGCCCACGCTGATCCGCGGACTCGGGTTGCTCGACTCGGTGCTGCTGCTCGTCAGCGGCATCATCGGGTCGTCGATTTTTCTGACAGCGAAAGATATTGCCTCACCTTTGCCTCAACCCGTGCTGTTCCTGCTGGTGTGGGTGTTGGGAGCACTGATCTCGCTTTGCGCCTGTTTCGCTTTTGCAGAGTTAGGTTCGATGTTTCCCGATTCTGGCGGACAGTATATCTATCTGCGCGAGGCATACGGCGACCTGATCGCATTTCTCTACGGCTGGATGCTGTTCAGCGTCGCCAATGGGGGAACGATTGCTGCTCTTTCGGTGGCATCGGCGGCCTATGTCGGGCAGGTTTTTCCAGTTGTGTCCCAGGATCACGTGGTGGTTGCATTCGCCGGCATCGCGGTAACGCGCGCTCATTTGCTGGGGTTGGTGCTGATCGCGGTACTAACTTACGTGAACGTCGTGGGACTACGCTGGGGCACGCTGCTGCAAAACGTTTCCACCTGGACGAAGTTCACGGCCATGGCGGCGTTCGTGATTTTGGGATTCGCCGTGGGCAAAGGCGACTGGTCCAACTTTCACTCGCACGGTGTCAGCCTGACGATGGGGCTGGGACCCGCGCAGTTGATCTCGGCGCTAGGAGTGGGATTGATCGCGGTGTTCTGGGCCTACGACGGATGGGTGTACATCACGTGGGTTGCCGGCGAAGTGAAAGAACCGCGACGGAACGTGCCTCTGGCCATGGTGTTGGGTGTCATCGCGGTCGGAGTGATTTACATTGCGATGAACTTGACTTACATGTACGCGCTGCCGCTGAAGGAGATCGCCGCCCATGAGACGATTGCGCATGCAGCCGCCGCGGCGTTGTTCTCCCCGCGGGCCGCTGTGTGGCTGTCGCTGATGATCGCGATCTCGTGTTTCAGCGCGGCGGCGACGTGCACACTCTCGGGCGCGCGAGTTTATCTCGCCATGGCGCAGGATGGCGTCTTCTTCAAGCGCATGGCGGTGATCCATCCCAAGTGGCGAACGCCGGCTTTCAGCCTGACTGGACAGGGCATCTGGGCCGCGGCCCTCACACTCAGCGGGCGCTACGACCAGCTCTACACCTATGTGATTTACGGCATGGTGCTGTCGTACACGCTGACGGTGATCGGTATGTTCCTGTTGCGCTGGAAGCGGCCGGACATTCCGCGTCCTTACCGTTGCACGGGATATCCGTGGCTGCCCGCGATCTACGTGCTGATCGGCGCTGCGTGGACACTGAACACGATCATCACACGTCCGACCCAGGCGTTCTGGGGAACGGCGATCGTGCTGATCGGGGTGCCGGGATATTTGTATTGGAAGCGCAGCAACCTTACACCGGCGTCGCGGTCTTCCTCGGCGGATTGAAGAAAGGCAGCGTGGTCACCTTCACGTTGGTCTTGAGGCGCATGGCCTCGATCGTGATTTCCAGCTGCAGCGAGCTTCCCGGCTTCGCATACTCGGTCTCGACGCTGGCCAGCGCGATCAGCTTTTTCAGGATTGGCGACCAGCTTGTAGTCGTCGCCTTGCCGGCCTGCTTCTCTCCCGAATACACGGGGACGGCGACACGCGAGGCCTGCGCGGGCGCTGCGGGAGTGAGGCCGTAGCGCTCGTAAAGTTGCTCGACCTCGGTCCAATCGACCTCGAGGCCCACAAGCTGGCGGGGCACACCCTTCTTCGCGTCATGCTGGAGCGCCCGTTTGCCAATGAAGTTTTCTTTCTCGAGGTGAACCATCTTTCCGAAGCCCAGTTCGTAGGGCGAGAACTTCTGCGATGGAATCATCGCCTTCTTGGAACTGGTGTAATCGACTTCGATGAGCAGCAGGCCCGCTTCGACACGCGCAACATCCAGCGCCAGCATACCCGCGGCGTGCAGATCGAACTGCTTGCCTTTTTCCGCGAGCGCATCCCAAACCTTCACCGCGTCATTCCATGGCATCCAGATCTCGTATCCGAGATCGCCGGTGTAACCGGTGCGTGAAATGTCCACCGGCACTCCAGCGATTTTGCCGCAGGTAACACGGAAGTACTTCAGGTTGGCGATATCGGCTTCGGCAACGGCCTTCAGCAACTTGGCTGAGGTCGGACCTTGCAGGGCAAGCGCCGCCACTTTCTCGGAAATGTCTTCGATCTGCACATCCATGTTCAGGCCGTTCTGGCGAAACCAGCGCAGGCTGGGATCAGCGGCCGTCCAGCGATAGACGTTTTCTTCCAGACGAGATATGGTGCCGTCGTCGATGACCTTGCCCTCTTCGTCGCACCAGCAGCAATAAATAACCTGTCCCACTTTCACTTTGTTGATATCCCGGGTGATTACGCGGTTGACCAGCCGGGTCGCATCTCTTCCGGTGATCAGATATTTGTAGAGCGGCGAGATATCGATGAGCGCAGCCGCGTTGCGAATGGCGTTGTACTCGTGCTCGTGATGGACTTCGTAGACGCTGACGGTGTAGTAGCCGGACCACTCGCGGTAGTTCAGGCTGTGGCACAGGGGGAACGTTCTCTGGTGAAATGCAGTTCCGATGGGCAAGGTGGCCTCGACTTCGACTTGGAAGATTGCCGAATCCGGATTATATGCACGCGTGCGCGCACGCAGCAACCTTGCAGACAAAACCCCCGCTTCCCGATAGAATGTCGATTCAACTTTCGATTGGCTATGCGCACATTCATGCCAAAATCGTGCAGTATCCTCAGAAGCTGGACCGTCCTTCCCAGCGGACTCTAATCCGCCCGCTGAAAATCGCGGCTCCGTTTGTTCCTCGATAGAAAAGCTAAGTGCTAAAAGGCTAAGAGCGAATGGCTAACTCATACGACGTAATCGTCATCGGCGGCGGCCACAACGGTCTGGTCAACGCTGCCTATTTGGCACGCGCCGGCAAGAAGGTGTTGGTGCTTGAACGGCGTCATGTGCTGGGCGGCGCTGCCTGCACGGAAGAAATTGTGCCGGGATTTAAGTTCTCCGTCTGCTCTTACGTGGTGTCGCTGCTCCGGCCGGAGATTATTCGAGACCTCGATCTTCCTCGTCACGGGCTCGAGATTCTTCCGCTCGACGGCACGTTTACGCCCATGCCCAGCGGCGATTATCTGTGGCGGGTGAACGATCATGGCAAGACCCACCGCGAGATCGCACGCCACTCGCGGGTGGACGCCGAAGCATACGACGAGTTCGGCAAGGCGATGCAGGCGATGTGCCGGTTCGTGAAACCGATTCTCAGCATGGTGCCGCCGGACCCCACCACGCTGAATCCACGCGAACTGATGAAGCTGTTGTTCATCGGGCGGCGCTTCCAGGGAATGTCGAGCTACGACAAGTACAACCAGGTGCAGTTGATGACCATGAGCGCCATTGATTTTCTCGATCAATGGTTTGAGACCGACGTGCTCAAAGCCACGATGTCGGCCTCGGGCATCATCGGAACATTCCTGGGCGTGCGCTCTCCGGGGACGGCGTACGTGTTGCTGCATCACTACATGGGAGAGATCGACGGCGCGTTTCGCGCCTGGGGATTTGCGCGCGGGGGCACGGGGGCGATTTCGAATGCGATCGCCGATGCGGCCCGCGACGCCGGCGTCGAGATCCGCACCCAGTCGGGGATTGCGCAGATCATCGTAAAGAATGGGAAGGCGAAGGGGGTGGTTCTCGCCAACGGCGATGAAGTCTACGCGGATGTGGTTTCTTCCAGCGTCGATCCGCGGCTCACGTTCACCAAGTTTATGGGCCCCGAACATCTTCCCGGCGACTTTTTAGAAGAAATCAATCGCTATAAGTTTCGCGGCTCTTCGGGCAAGGTCAACATGGCGCTGGATGGGCTGCCGGACTTCAAATGCATGCCGGGACCGGGCGCGCATCTGCGCGGCGCGATTTCCATCTCGCCTTCCGTCGAGTACATGGAGCGGGCGTACGACGACGCGAAGTACGGAAACTTCTCCCGGCGGCCATACATCGACATGGTCATCCCTTCGCTGACCGATCCTTCCGTTGCGCCTCCGGGAAAGCATGTCATGTCGTGCTTCGTGCAGTATGCGCCCTACAAGCTGCGGCCCGGGCTGAGCTGGGATGACCAGAAGGAAGCTTTCGGCGACACCGTAGTGAACACGATTGCCGAATATGCACCGAACATCAAAGACATCATCTTGCATAAGCAAGTGATCACGCCCCTTGATCTGGAACGCGAGTGGGGGCTGACCGAGGGGAACATTTTCCAGGGCGAGCTTTCGCTCGAGCAGCTTTTCTTCCTGCGCCCAGTGCCGGGCTGGGCACAATACCGTACGCCCATCAAGAACCTGTATATGTGCGGGTCGGCGACGCATCCGGGGGGCGGAATCATGGGCGCGAACGGCCGATTAGCAGCGCTGGAAATTCTAAAAGACATTAAGGGAGCGGCATAGAACATGTCTCAGCGGCGCGATGTCGTCATCATTGGCGGCGGACACAACGGGCTGATCACCGCGTTCTATCTTGCCAAGACAGGATACAAACCGCTTGTGCTCGAGCGCGGAGCTCAGGTCGGCGGAGCCGCGGTTACCGATGAGTTTCACCCCGGGTTTCGTTGTTCGACCCTGGCACACACGGCCGGGCCGATCCAACCGCAAATCGTGCGCGACATGCAACTGGAAAAGCACGGGCTCCGGTGGATCACGCCCGAAGTCTGCGTGACGGCGCTGTCCCCCGATGGACGCGCGCTTTCCCTGTATCAGGATACAAACAAATCGGCGCATGAAATCGCGGCGTTCTCGCAGAAGGATGCCGCGAAGTATTCCGAATTCCAGCAATCGCTGGGGAAGATTGCCAAGGTCATCGGCGAAGCATTGGCGACTACTCCGCCCGACATCGACCATCCCAGCCGCGGCGATTTGTGGAGCATGCTACAGACGGGACGTGCGATTCGCAAACTGGGCAAGAAAGACATGTTTCGCCTGCTGCGCTGGGGACCGATGGCCGTGGCCGATCTAGCGTCGGAATATTTTGAAACGGAACTGTTGCGGGCTGTGATCGCGGCTCGCGGCGTCTTTGGAACATTTCTTGGGCCGTGGTCGGCGGGGAGCGCGCTGGTGTTGCTGATCCGCGCGGCGGGAGATCCTCATCCCGCGGGCGCGGCGTCCTTGGCTGCGGGAGGCATGGGCGCGGTTACGCAAGCCATGGCATCGGCGGCCAAGGCTGCGGGCGCGGAGATTCGCACCGGCGCTGAGGTTATTGAGATTCGGGTCCAGGACGGCGCAGCGACGGGCGTGCTGCTTTCGACGGGCGAAGAGATTCAGGCGAAGGCGATCATCTCCAACGCCGACCCGAAACGGACCCTGCTCAAGCTGACCGATCCGACGCACCTTTCGCCGGATTTCGTACAGAAGTTGCAGCATTATCGCGGGAACGGAACGGTCGCGAAGGTGAACCTGGCACTCGCTGGGCTGCCGAAGTTTACGGCGCTCGAGAACGGCAACGCCAGCGCGCTCAAGGGACGCATTCACATTGGCAATGAGATTGACTATCTGGAGCGCGCTTTCGACGAATCGAAGTACGGGAACTTCTCGCGCCAGCCATATCTCGAAGCTACGATCCCGTCGCTGACTGACCCCACGCTTGCGCCCGACGGCAAGCACGTGATGTCAGTTTATATGCAGTACGCGCCCTATAAGCTGAAGGGCGATTGGGAAGGACAGCGCAAAGCGCTCGGCCAGACGGTGGTGCAGACGCTCGCTCAATATGCGCCCAATCTACCGGAACTGATTCTGACGCATCAGATCATTACACCGCGTGACCTGGAAGAAGTTTACGGGTTGACCGGCGGGCAGATTTTTCACGGGGACCTTGCGCTCGACCAGTTCTTTACCATGCGCCCGCTGCTGGATTGGGCGCGATACCGCACGCCCATTCAGAATCTTTATCTCTGTGGCAGCGGGACGCATCCCGGGGCTGGGCTGACGGGAGGCTCGGGCGCGAATGCCGCACGCGAGATCTTGAAGGAACTGAAGAAGTAGTACCGGCTTCTCGGCGGCACAGGTCCCGTCCTGTGGTCCTTTGCACTCTCGTCTGCCGATATCTCTGTTGTCCGAAACTACTTCGTGCGAAAGTCCATGTCCTTCCGGGGAACCCTTCTTCCCTTGGCTGAGTCTCGCTCCGGTAGTAACTTGCACCGAAAGTTACTTTTCATTTTTACTTAAGACATCGTAAAGATTTAGCGAGAATTTCTGCGCTCGGGGGCATGTTTGGCCGAGGATCTTCGGTTTGAATTGGCTATTTTGGCGACTGTCCAGGGCTTCTACCAGAAGCTCATGCGGGATGCGCTCGGCGGGGACGTGCCCATTCCGAGCGGTCTCGATGAGGACGCGCTTCGCCATTCCGAGCGCGAATTGCCGACCACGCTGTCCCGAATGTACCGCTGGCTGCACTTGCTGGATATGGCGATCACGCCGGCTATGGTGCGGCAGGCGCTGACTCCGGAAACGGATTCTGAAGTGGCCGAGGCTCTGCTGCGGTACTTTGTGCGGCGGCGCGAACCCAGCGACGTCAACCGCGACAAGACTGATCTGATTGCGACGTTCCTCTACCGTCATCCTCGCGTGCCGGGGCAGTGGCAGCAAAGCGGCTACGGACTGGATGGTGCATTGCCACTTTCGCCCTTTGAAATCGCACTGATCGAGATCCTGGCCGATACCGATGTGCCGTCGCTGCCCGAAGAGCATGTGCAATTGCTGCGCCGCTTTGATCCGCTACGCGAAGAGATTGCCCGCTTCCGGGACTTCAACTCATTGATCGATTCCGGCATCATCGGGCGCGTGCGAGAACTGAAGCAGTGGCTGGATGCGTCGTTTTATCATCCTGGAGTTCTGGCCACGGTTTCCGCTTACAATGCGACTTTCGGTAAGAAGTTTGACGAACTCTTCGTCAAAGCGCTGGGCGAGATCAAAACCTTCGGACAGGCGCTGGAAGAAATGGGCGGAACGATTCTCACCACGGTCGACGGGGTAGAAGTCACGGTGGACCATGTGGCGGCGATTCAAGAGCAGCAACTGCTGCAGGCCGACTACGGCAGCGCATTTGAGAAGTTTCGCCGGGTTTCGAAGCTGAAAAAGGAACTGGACCGTCGTCCGCCGATCCGCCGCGCGCTGCTGACGCCGAGTTCGCGGACATCGCGCGCCGCAGGCGGTGCAGCGGCGGCGCCAAAAACTGCCAGAGCAGCTGCGACGAAAGCTCCTGCGCCGGTTCCGGTGTTCCAGCCGCCCGTGGTTACCGCGCAGCAACTGTCGGCGGAGGAAGGCAAACTGCGGCGCGTCGAGGAATCCATTCGGGTGTTTGTGCGCGTCGCCGATCCGAAATACCGCCAGGTTGTGCCCATGCGATTCTTCAATTTGACATTAACGACGCCGGAAGCCGACGCGTACAGTGCCCCGTTTCTGGAAGAAAAAAGCCTGCGCGCCGACGTGGCCCGCACTCTGATCCGAATGGTCTCGCTCTCCGCGCGCATCAGCACCGAACTGGAAGAATTGAAGCGCAGCCAGAAGATGTCGTCTCTATGGAAGCTGCACGCCGACGCCGTGGTCGTGTTGCTGGATATGGCCAGTACTTCCACCGAGGATGCGGGCAGCGTGGCGAAGATGGCCGAGCAGAGCGGCTCGGACACAGCCGCCCGAGCGATCCACGAGTCCGTCCAAAAGCTGCGCAATCAGGCCGATGTCGCGGTGAAGACCCTCGCCAACGTGAGCTAGAACACTCGGCGTCTCTTCCAACTCTCACTCAAACGCTGACGCGAACCGTCCGAGAACTCTTCGGATTCGGTCCCGCCGAATTCCACGACGTAGTAGTCCAGGCCTGATGTTTGATCCCAGACTTATTGAGTTCTTCGGCCAACAAACAGCGGACGCCCCGCGAAGGAGCGTCCGCTGTCGTTGACCCGGCTTTTGCTATCGGGTTACTTGAGTTGGACCGCCGGGAGCACGTTCGTTCCCTCAACACGAACCGCGTCAAGGGCCGAAGGATCGATACCCAAGGCTTTGAGAATGGTAGGTGCCACCTGAGCAGTGCCCACTGCGGCCTTTACCGTCTTCGAGTCGAATCCGGGCTTGGACAGCAGCAGGATTACATTGGTGTCGTCATGGGCGAAGCCGCCGTGCTCGGCCTGCTTGGCGTGGCTGCCGGAGTAAGTGACGCCGACGTTCGGGGTCACGATGATGTCCGGCGTGCGCGGGTCTACGGTTGGGTCGTTGTAGTTAATGGCAAGCGAGAGGCCGTAGTAGAACTGCCCAAGCCCGATTCCGGTGGCGGACGCATTCGCTTCGAGGATTGCGACGCTGGCATCCGTATCGGCGGAGCTCTTCAGCCAGAGCAGCGAGACGTCATCTTCCGTCGGTCCAATGCCGTTACCGTTGGTAGATTCCGAATCTGGAATAAAGCCCGCATTGGAGAGCAGCGTAGCGGGTGAAGTGTAGTTGCGAGTCTGAGCGACGTAGCGGGCGGGATCGATGGGCGACTGGCCGTGCTTGGCAGTGATCACGATCAGGGTCGAATCATAGAGACGCTTTGCCTTCAGCTCGCTGACGAATGCACCGATCGAGGCGTCGACGAACTTGAATTCGTCCAACAGCGCCGCGCTGGGCGTGCCTGCGGCATCCAGATATCCGCCCGTCGTGCTGTTGCTCGCTTCAATGAGCTTCTGGCCCACGCTGAGAGCCTGGAAGTTCATGCCGAAGATGGTGGGAACCTGGGTCTTCTTGGTGCCGAGGTGGTTCTTGCCATCGATCCAGTTGAGGATTGCATCGACCTTCAACGTGTCGTAGCACTGAATGTTCTGAAAGCTGTTGGTCCAGGCCGTCAGGTCCGAGCCGGGATCGCGGACTGTGGCGCAGGATATGCCGGTGGGCGTAGTCACGCCGGGAAGGCCGATCACGTTGGAGTTGATTTCAGGCGCGTAGAAGTCGTCGAGCGCGCTCGGTCCGATGCCAGAGGCGACCGAGGAGTACGCGGGGTGCTTGTCGGACCATGCCGCGTATCCGCCAGCCTGGTGAATGACGCTGAAGATGCTGTTGGCGCGGACGAAATCCCACGGCATAACGGGAGTGCAGCCGTTCGCTGGGTCGCGGACCAGCCTCTTGGTGTCGATGGAGGCGATGCCGCCGTCGGTCAGGGCCGCGCCGGGCGCGCCGCCGTTCACCTTGGTCTGGTCGATGTCGATGCCTTCTTCATACTCGGTTGTGGTACCCGTTGGCGGCGCGAAGGGGGTGCAGGGACCAGCCTGAACGCCATTGCCGGTGGTTTTCGCGGGTGCGTCGTAATTCCGGGAATAAGCGACGTCATAGTAGACGCCGTTCAGGGCCGGGCTTCCGCCGGTGATGATCGCGGTCAGGCCAGGGAAGGAATCCGAGGGTTTTGAGGTACTGGCGGCGACGTAGTTGACGCCGGTCTGGCCGAGGGCGGCAAGCGCCGGGCAAAACGGTGCGCCGTTGTCGGCGGTGCCGATTCCGTTCGCGCAGTTCGCGAAATCAACAGCGTGCATTCCGTCGACGCTGATGAGCAGAACCCGGCGGATGCCGTTACGCTGGTTGATGTGGTCGTGGTGGTGGTCATTGTCCTGGGCGATTGCGGTGCCCAACGAACAGGCAACTGCGAGGGAGAGTAACGCAAGTGTTGTTTTCATGGTGACCTCTGGCACCAAAGGTATGAAACGCCGTGTCACAGAATGTTACGGGAAGGTGAATAGTTCGTGAAAATCACTCAGGTGGGATGTGGAAAAATGGAGCTCGTAATCCTCCGAGTTTCGTGCCCGAGAGTGGGCCACAATCAGCGGCTAAAACCATCATTGCATCGCGCGCGTTGCGGCGCGGCTGAAAGCCGCGCCCCTTCGAAGCAACGATGCAGATTCTTCCCCAACCACTGAAGCCGTGCGATTTCCGCCGTCTTTGCGGATGGCTGGCAGCTAATGGCTGAGAGCTCAGTTGATGTCGAACTGCTGCTGATGCACCGCCGGATCGCTCTTCACGATGATGGTGCGCTTCGTCAATTCTTCCATCTCGTTCAGCAAGCGGCCATTGTTGGACTTCAACTCCTTGGCCACATCGGGATGCACGCGCAACATGACGTCCTCGTGTTCGAGGTGCTTGGCGATCTTCCGCATCTCCACGTAAATCTCATTGCAAACCGTGGTGACGGACTTCACATATCCGGTCGATTCACAGTACGGGCAAGGCGCGCCGATGGTGCGTTCGAGCGATTGCTTCACACGCTTGCGGGTGATGGCGACCAGTCCGAAGTCGTTAAATTGCAGGGTCTTTGAGGGCGCGCGGTCGTGGCGGAGTTCTTCTTCCAGGGCCTGCATTACGCGCTGGCGGTTGCGGCGCTCATCCATGTCGATGAAGTCGATGATGATGATGCCACCGAGATCGCGCAGCCGGATCTGGCGCACGATTTCCTTGATCGCGTCCACGTTGGTCTTGACGATGGTGTCTTCCAGACGCGCCGTCTTGCCCACATATTTGCCGGTGTTGATGTCGATGGCGACCAGCGCTTCGGTCTGGTTGATGACGATGTAGCCGCCGCTCTTGAGCCAAACTTTCGACTTGAGCGCCTTGTTCATCTCTTCGGTCAGGCCGAATTGCTCGAATAGAGGTGTCTCTTTGGTATAGAGCTTGACACGCTTGACCATCGCAGGCTGGAAGCGGTTGAAGAAGCGCAGCACGCGCTCGTATTCCGGTTCCGTGTCGACCCAGATCACGCTGAAGTCCGAAGTGACCTGGTCGCGCAGCACCCGCTCGACGACATTGAGATCGTGGTAAATCAGCGCAGGCGGCTTGGAACTCTCGGCACGATTCTTGATGTCCTGCCACAAGCCCTTGAGAAAGCGGATGTCGGCGCGGAGTTCCTCTTCGCTGGCGCTCTGCGCGGCGGTGCGAACGATGAAGCCTCCTCCGTGGCCGTTCTCGCGCTCGCTCAGGATGATCCGTTTCAGGCGCTGGCGTTCTTCCTCGGAGGAAATTTTGCGCGACACGCCGGTGTGGTTCACCGTGGGCATGTAGACCAGGAAGCGCCCCGGCAGCGCGATGTGGCTGGTGATGCGCGCGCCTTTCTTGCCGATGGGTTCTTTGGCGATCTGGACCAGGATTTCCTGTCCTTCCTTGAGCAAGTCGCTGATCAGGGGAACCGGCGAATTTTCGCGGCGACGGAAACGGCGTCCGCCTCCACCGCGGCGTTGGCGATCGCGCGGGCCACCCTGGCGGTCGCGGTCGTAACCGGGACGCGGGCGCTGGGTGCGCTGCGTATAACCCGCCGTTCCCGCCGGGGCACGAACTTCCACCCGTGCATCGACGGTACCGGTGCCGCGGGCCTCGGCGTCGAGGATGGCCTCCGCCTCGGCCTGAGCCTCTTCGAGTTCCAGTTCCTCAGTGTCTTCCTCGCCTTCCGCAGGTGCGGCATCCGCGGGATGGCCCTCACCGGACTCAGCCATCGACGCCATGTGTATTTCGGACACGACTTCGCGGGCATCGCCGTTCAGGTGCGCAGGCTGGCCTGCCGCATGAGTCTCTTCTTCGAACTCTTCGTAACCTTCATCGGAGGAAGCTTCGTAATGGAGCGCGTCCGCTTCTTCTTCGTCGATGGTCTCTTCTTCCATGGTGCCTGGGGCGGCGAACACTGGGGTTTGCTCTACGCGCGACGAACGCACCGGCTGATCGATTGGCTCGGGCACGGCCCCGACTCGGTCGTTCTCTTCTTCGCGGACTTCTGCTTCGCTCACTTCTTCTTCAATCGTGGCGCGTGACTCTCCGGGCCATCCGAGAGTGGGTATGCTCGCGGCTTCGGGACGGCGGAATTCCTGATTCCAGTCGGTCGACGTCGAGGCTGATTCCGCGTGCTCTTCGTGGTTTGCCCGAATGTCTTCGTGTTCCTCATGGAGAGGCTCGGCTACCGACTCGGTAGCGGCGAAGATGGGCTCATCCTCTGGGAATGTCGCGGCCAGAGGCGCGACGGATGCCGCGCTTTCAGTCGTGCCTTCAGCGATCGCCTCCCGAACTGGCGGCTGCTGCGCGGGCGACTGCTGCGCCCAGCGCTGGTATTTGGAAATCGATTCTCCGGGCAGAAGGATTGGCTGGTATCCAGCGGGCGGGCCCGAGGGCTGGGTTCTGCCGGAATCCGTACGGGAGGGCGCAGACTCGGCAGGGCGCGCGAAGCGCGGCTCAGGTCCGCGCTCCGAAGCTCGATCTGGAGTTCGCTCCGCACCTCGCTCTGATCCACGATCACGGCCATCGCTCCGGCCATCACGACGTCCGCCACGACGGCGGCGGCGTCCACGCCAGTTTCCCCGGTCGCGGTTTGGCGAATCTCCTCCTGGTTCTGGGTCCCCACCAGCCGACACCGTCGGTTGCGCGTCACTCTGATCTTCTGCCTCGACTGACCCTTCATCCGATTCCGGCTGCAGATCGGTTTCCGACGCGTTTGCAGCCTCCGGCGCTTCGATCGCGTCCGGCGCAGCCTCCGCCCGGGCCGATTGCTGCCGCAGATCCTGCACGCCGCGGCTCGCGGGAACGACGTCAGTCAAATCGTCGTCGTGCTCTTCCAACTCCATAAAGTCGGAGACGTAAAGGAACGCGTCGCGCTCCAGGCCGATGTCGACAAAGGCCGATTGCATGCCGGGCAGGACGCGCGTGACGCGGCCTTTGTAGATGGACCCGGCTAATGTGTATTCGTTCTCGCGTTCAAGATAGACTTCCGCGAGCAGATCGTCTTCCACCAGACCCACTTTGGTTTCGTGAGGGGTGGAAGAGACAAATAATTCCTTGTTCATCGAGGACTCCGGTCCCGCCCGACTTAATTAAGAAGTCGGCGGGCTTCACCGGGGTGGAGTCAGGGAAGGTGCGGGAGGATTGAGCGTCGCGATGCCGCCCCGAACCGGGGACAGACTAGGCCAGAGAGCTCTTCTCTGAGCCGAGTCCGCTGCGCAAGCTTGGGAATCTTTTGCACTTATCGCTTAACTTCTGCCGGGGTTTGTGACCGCACTCTCAGACCCATTGGGGTCGGGGGGCCGTTCCCTGCCCGGCTGACTTCTCAACTTCAATCCTGCCCGGCCCTCTACTGCTCGACTGGCCGGTGAAATACCCCCTTTACGCGAGGGCGATCGATATTCTTGGGGCTGCGCCTCCAAGCGCAGCAAACTGCTTCCTGCCGTCTTCCCCGTTCCTGAACCCGTTGCTTCTGAATCTTGTTCGTCCTAACTGGCTCACCCAGCTAGTTCACGAAGCGGCGCATACGAACATTCATAACCATCCCCAGCGCCAGGAACATGAACAACACAGAAGACCCACCATAACTCATCAGCGGCAGGGGTATTCCGGTGACCGGCATAAAGCCAACCACCATGCCGACATTGACCAGGATATGGAAGCTAAGCACAGCCACCACACCCATCACCACGAACGTCCCAGCGCGGTCGGGCGCTGTTTGCGCGTTCTGGGTCAAACGCATCAGCACAATGAAGTATAGCAGCAGAACCCCGAGCGCGCCTACGAATCCATGTTCCTCCGCGAAGGCGGCGAAAATGAAGTCCGTTTGCGGAACGGGCAGGAAAGCACCGTGTGTTTGCGAGCCTTTCCCACCCCAAAGACCTCCGGAGCCCACGGCAATCTTGGATTGCTCAACTTGGTACCCTGAGCCCTGGGGATCCAGTTCGGGATCGATGAAGCTGGTCAAACGCTGTTTCTGATAGGACTTGAGCACGTGCACCCGAGGCGTATAGAAGACTGCCCCAATGCCGATTACCGCCAGCAGGGCTACGATCAGCCCCTGCTTCCACTGCAACCCTCCCAGGAACACGCCAATGACGGCGATTGGGACATAGGTGAGCGCGGTGCCCAAGTCTGGTTGGGCCAGAACCATCAGCATGGGAATACCGACGATGGCCCCGGCCTTCACAAAATCGGACCAGGAGAGCTCCCGCTGGCGCATGTCGGCAAAATACTTGGCGACGGCGAGGATGAGGATGAGCTTAACCCATTCCGATGGTTGGAAGTGGTTCCCGCCCGGCATTTTGATCCAGCGCCGCGCGCCCAAATACTTCTGTCCGAAAACCAGCACCGCCATCAAAGCGCCGACGGCAGCGAAGTAGAACCAGTGGATCTGATCGAGGAGTGCCTGGTAGTTGACCAGGCTCATCAGGAACATCGCGCCCACGCCGGCCATTACCCAGTAAACCTGACGCACATGTGCGCCGGCAAACTTTGTATGGGTAGTGGCGCTGTGGATTTCCATTATGCCCATGCCGCAAATGACGAGCACGAAGCCCAGCAGGACCCAGTCAAAGTCGCGATATGAAACGTAGCGTGACATAAAGACAGCTTCTAGCTTCTAGCTTCGCTTTTCGCGTTGCCGTTGAGGGATCGACCAACTCCTGGAATCACCCTGCGGCAGAAAAGTCATTGATGCATTCCCGGCGCAGCGATAGCGACTGCTAGCGGCTTCTTGGGCAGGTCGAGAACAAAGCGGCCACCTTCGAGTTTCTCTTTTTCTCCGTCAGAATCGGGCGCTGTCCACAGTCCGCCGATATCAACCGTTCCGTCGCTCTTCGGCTTCTCCACCATCTTCGTGGGGGTGCGGCGCTGCTTGTCGACGTAGGCCTTGATCACCTGAGTCGCCAGGCGTGCCGCCAACTTGCCGTGCTCGCCGCCTTGGAACAGTACACAGACAACGATGTCCGGATTGCGCCGTGGCGTGAATCCCACGAACCACCCGTTCTGCGCCAGATCTTCGCTGTTCTTGAACCTCGCCCGCGTAGCCAGCGACACAATCTGCGCCGACCCCGTCTTGCCCGCAATGTCAATTCCTGGAATATGGGCGGAAGGAGCGGTTCCCTCCGGTAGCAGAACCCGCGACATCGCGTCGGTGATGAAGTTCCACCCATTCGGGTCAATCGGAACGTTCTTCACTTCCGTATAGTGCTGGGCCTCAACGTAGCCCGGCGGCATATCCGTCGGATTGATGACGTGGGGCACGACCAAGCGCCCACCCATGGAGATCGCGCTGACGGCGCGCAACAACTGCACCGGCGTGATGGCGACTGCGCCCTGTCCGATGCCGACGGAAATCGTTTCCCCGGCAAACCACTTCTGTTTGAAATTCCTGATCTTCCATTCTTCCGAAGGCATGACGCCGCTCACTTCGTTCGGTAGATCAATTCCCGTCTTTTGCCCCAATCCAAGATCGGTGGCGTATTCCGCAATGCGGTCGATACCCAGTTTTTCCGCGAGCGTGTAGAAGAAAACGTCACAGGATTGGTAGATCGCTTTCTCGAGAGTGACCTCTCCGTGGCCGCCTTTCACCCAGCAGCCGAAGCGGCGGCCGTAAAACTCCGCGCCTCCGGTGCAGTTGACATGGAGCGTCTGAGCAATCCCCTCCTGCCAGCCGGCAACCGACATGATGATCTTGAACGTGGACCCGGGCGCAAGCTGCGCCTGAATGGCCTTGTTCAGCAGCGGCTTGTCAGGGTCCGTGACCAGCTTGTTCCATTGATCGCGCGACACATGCACGGCAAAATCGTTGGGATCAAATGCCGGCCCACTCACCATGGCGAGAATCTCGCCCGTGCGCGGGTCCATGGCAACGATGGCTCCATTCTTTCCTGCCAGAGCCTCTTCGGCAGCGATCTGCAAATCGATGTCAACCGTCAGCCGGAGCTGTTTGCCGGGGACAGCTTCGGTCTCGCCCAGCCGTCCCACTTCGCGGCCGTGGCTGTCGACCAGAGCTTGGCGCGATCCGTTCTGGCCCATCAGCATCGTGTTGTACTGGCGTTCCACCCCGGAAATTCCGACCACGTCCCCCGCGTTGTAGAGCTCGAACTGCGGCTGGTTCAGCATGTCTTCGCTGACTTCGCCGACGTAGCCGATCAGGTGCGCCATAAACCCATTGCGGGGATACAGGCGGCGGTGCGCCATGATCGTGTCCAGCTCCGGCAACTCATTGCGATGCGCTTCAATGAACTGTAATTCGTCAGGAGTGATGTCTTCCTTCAGGAAAATTGGCTGGTATTGCGGCATCGACGCAAAGTGCCGTACGCGAGCCCGCACCTCGTTGGGATCAAGGTGCAGCCCCTGGGCAATCAAATCCGCATCGGCAGCCAGGTCGCGCGAGGAGTCCCGCAGCAGGAGAGCGGAAAATGACGGATAGTTGTCGACAATCGTGCGCCCTTCGCGATCGAGGATCTTGCCGCGAGGCGCCAGCACGGGCACGTTGCGAATGCGATTTTTCTCTGCAGCCAGCGAGTAAAAGTCGCTCTGCATCACCTGCAGGCGCCACAGCCCGTAGGCGAGCACCAGAAAGATGCCGAGGATAATGTACTGCGCCGCCGTGAGACGGATCGCGGAAACTTTTTCGTCGCGGCCGAACATCAGTTCTCAGTTCTCAGTTCTCAGTTCTCAGTTGCGGCTTATTAAGTCCTGCGGCGTTCGCCGAGTGAGCAGAAAACTGCGGGTGCAATGCTGTAGTTCAATTCTAATACCAACCGGGCAGCCAGTTCTCGGTCAAGTAGTAACGTAAGTCACACCCCGCTTCCCTGAGAACTGAGAACTGACTTACGTTCGCTGCTTAAACTTATCGAGCACGAAGTACAAGATCACTCCCAGGAATGCGTTCGCCAAGCCGGCAAGAATGCCATGAGGCCAACTCCAGGTCTGGGTCATGTTGACCAGTCCACGGGCTACAGTGAAGTAGACGGCAGCATGCACCAGATAAAACCCAAGCGTCACCAGAAAGCGGGCGCCGGCGTTTTCCACGTCGAGTTTCACACCCAACGACGAAGCTCCGTAGCCCACTACGGTCTTGGCGATTCCGTAGATTCCGATCGGATTGTGGCCCAGCATGTCCTGCGCCAAGCCGATGAAGGCTCCGGTAAGCAGACCCGAAATCGGATTGCGACGCGCCATGGCAAAAAAAATCGTAACCAGCAGGGGCAGGTCGACGTAAACCGCGAAACGAGGAAACCGCAGCGGCACAAAAGCCTGCACAAAGAGCGCCAACAAGGGAACGCCGATCGTTACCGGGATGCTGAACCGGTAGACCTCAACCTGCTCCCCAGATGTGTAGGTTATGGGCACGCTATTGTGGATTATTCCCGTCGGCAGGCGGCTGGGAATTGGCCTGCGGCGGCGTGGATGGCTTGGCCGGTTTCGGCTGCGCGCTCGGTGGATTGGTCTGGGAAGGGTCCGGTTCCGCTCCCGTCGTCGGGGCGCCGGCACCATCCGTTGCCTTCGGCACGGTGGACGGCGACTCCGCTGGCTGGATTGACTGCCCCGCCGGCGAAGGGCTGTGAACAATGCTGGTGCCAGATGGATTCTTGCCGGACTTCGCAACCGCTGTGGCAGGCGACCCGGCGACTCCGGCTTTGGCGGTGGTGGCTGGCTTGGCCGAACCTGCCAACCCCTGCGGCTTCGCCACGTTTCCGATTGGCTGCTTCCTTTCGGACTTGGGTTGCGTTGCCGCAGCGCTCGCGCCACTGTTCCCTGGAACAGTTGCGGCGGGGTTCGCATCGGCGGCTGGCTTGTCGGGCACGGACGGTAAACGTTGCGCCAGGATGTCCGAAGCTCGCATTCGAACGGCATCCTCTTCGGTGGCCTGCCGTTCCTGTTTCTCCACCAGCACCATCACTTCTTCCAGCTGGCTAAGGTCGGCGGCCGGCTTGATTTTGATATTCAGAAACAAATCCCGGCCGCTTCCCACCTTGGTCACCGTTCCCACAGGCAATCCCTTGGGGAAAATCTGGTCCCCGCCGCTGGTCAGCACGGTTTCACCGACCGGAACTTGCTCATCGCTCATCACACGTTCCAGCACGACCTCGCCATTCGCGGTGCCACGCAGCACGCCTTGCAACCGCGTCTTCTCGAGGAGGGCACCCACGCCGCTGCTTTCATCGCTGATCAACAACACTTGCGCAACCGAGGGGTAGACCAGCAACACCTTGCCAACGATTCCGGCAACCGTCATTACGGCCATGTCGCGTTTGATGCCGGCATTCTCTCCTTTATCGATATAGATGATGCGGGAGTGGTCGCTGCCGCTGGAGCCAATCACCTGTGCGGCCACAGTGCGGGAGATAAACTGTTCTTTGAAGGCCAGCAGGGTCTGCAGGCGCCGCGCCTGGGCAGCATCTTCGGCCAGGCGCACCTGCTCCAACCTCATGTGTTCGATTTGCTCCTTGAGCTGGCGGTTCTCGGCGCGTACTCCGCGCAGATAAAAGTAGTTGTGCCAGAGATTGCCGCTGCTGTTCTGGACCCAGACCAGACTGCGCTCGAAGGGGGTGACCGCGCCCACCGCCCAAATGCGGATCAGGCGAGTTTTTTCCTCATCGCCGCCGCTTTTTTTGACCTGCATCGCCAACCCAAGTACTTGTAGAAATAGAACTCCCACAAGAATGATCAGGTTACGGTAGCGGCCAATCACAGATTCCATAACGTCAGTTGTAAGTACCGAGATGAGGTATCACCATGTAGAAGGTAATGGCAGACGCTCGCAACCAGGTACTGGCTGCAAGAACACAGTTGCTCTTCGTCTGCATGGACTGGAAACACTCTCTTGCTGTTGTGCGTGACTCGGTACTCGCAACTCGGTACTCGAGACTTGCGACTACTCGATCGAAATTTTTCTCAGCAGCTTGAAATCGCTGAGCATTTTGCCCGTGCCCAGCACCACGCTGCACAACGGGTCGTCGGCGATTGAAACTGGCAGTCCGGTTTCTTCGCGGATACGCTTGTCGAGGTTCTTGAGCAGTGCGCCGCCGCCGGTGAGCACGATGCCGCGGTCACTGATGTCGGCCGAGAGCTCAGGGGGCGTCCGCTCCAGCGCCACGCGGATGGCGTTCATGATGGTCGAAACGCACTCGCTGAGCGCCTCGCGGATTTCGCCGTCATCGACCGTAATCGTCTTGGGCACGCCCTCGATGAGGTTGCGGCCCTTGATCTCCATGGTCATCGGCTTGTCGAGTTGGTGCGCCGAGCCGATTTCCATCTTGATCTGCTCGGCAGTGCGCTCACCGATCAGCAAGTTGTATTTCCGCTTCAGATAGTTCATGACGGCTTCGTCCATCTGGTTGCCTGCCATGCGCACGGAACGCGAATACACAATGCCGCTCAGCGAAATCACCGCGATGTCCGTGGTGCCACCGCCGATGTCGACCACCATGTTGCCGCTGGGCTCGGTGATGGGCAGTCCCGCGCCGATGGCCGCCACCATGGCCTGCTCCACCAGATGCACTTCACTGGCCTTGGCGCGATACGCGGAATCCATGACCGCTCGCTTTTCCACCTGTGTGATCTCTGACGGCACGCCAATCACGATGCGCGGATGCACCAGCATCTTGCGGTTATGCGCCTTCTGGATGAAGTAGTTCAGCATCTTCTCGGTAACTTTGAAATCGGCGATCACGCCGTCTTTCATGGGCTTGATGGCGACGATGTTGCCGGGGGTGCGGCCCAGCATCTCTTTCGCCTCTTTACCGACTGCCTCAACTTCGCCCGTGTTCTTGTTGATGGCGACGATAGAGGGCTCGTTGACCACAATGCCCTTGCCGCGCGCATACACGAGTGTGTTGGCAGTGCCGAGATCGATGGCCAGATCGCTGGAGAATATGCTGAACAGCGACCGGAGGTTGTGACCGCGCGTCGGGCCTGAATGAAATCCGTTGTTTGACATGAAGAAATGTTCTCGCGTTTTTCGACGTGCTGCTCTTCCAGGGCTATCCCCGGGACTTCTATTTTTTCTGTCGGGTGCTGGCTGTCTTCATTCTACGGGATACCCGGCAACCCTGCCCCAACCGAAAGTTCCCTGCCCTAAAGGTCCTGCCCACAAGTCTGCCTGCCAACGACCTTACTGGATAATGATCTTCTGCTGCTGCGTATTGACTCCGCCCTGCGCCGTTTGGGCCGTCACCGTAATCACGGCTTCTCCGGTGGGCAGCGGGGGTGTGAAGTAATGGAAACCGCCGTCCGGGCTGAGCATCGGAACCTCACTGCCATTGACCATGACCCGCGCTCCGGTCTGTGTCTTGCCCGTCACTTCAATCACATGCCCATGCTGAATGAAAGGATTCAGTTCCAGTTCAATGGCCTCGGTCTGCTTGCCTTTGGAAATAATCGTGAAGCGGTTTTTCTCGCTCTCCACCGACTCTTTCCCTGCCGTGTCATAGGACTGCACCATCCAGTAATAGGCGCCTTCTCCCAGGCTGGTCACGGTGACGGCGGCTGTATTAACTTTCTTGTCAACTAGTGTAGAAGAAAAATAAGGGTTGCGGGAGAGGCGCAGACGGTAACCAACTGCATTCGCCATCGGCGTCCAGGAAAATGCCACATCCTTCGTGGCCTCACCCGCGGAAAATAGCGGCGCCATGTTCGCAGGCGCGATCGGCGTGGGCGGACCAATCTCCTTGGCTTTTTCGAGATGCGATTGCTGCCCCCGGAAGCTCACCTTCTCCCAGTTGGCAAGTTTCACGATTTCGCCATTGCGCGTAACTTCGCCCGTTCCTTTTTTCATCAGGATTTCGTGCTGGTCCGCATTGGGATCGTTATGCACCTGGGCCGCCGATTCTGGAGACAGCGAAGCCGTCGCACCCGCCACAATCACTTGCGACCGCGAACCCTGGCTGTAGGTCGCAGTCGAGAGGTCCACCGTTCCTGTGCTGACCGCCACTGCCACGCGGGTCTGCTGCTGGTCGTTGGCCGAGTTCTCCTCGATCACGATCAGCGAATCCTGTTTCACGGTGTAACTGGTGCCGTCGTTGAAGACAACCTTCGCCATACCTTCCGAACCTGTCTGGACAACGTCGCCTTTTTCCAATGGGATGCTGTAGTCGCCCTTCACCCAGCTGTTGCCGTTGCCCTTCTTCACTCTCACCGTGCCATCGAGGGCCGTGAAGTGCGCCTGCTGCGCGGTCAACACTCCCGAACCGGTTACCGGAGCCATACCAGCCACCCGTTCCAGCAGATTGCTGCCTGCGTGTTCCCCCGCCTTCAGGCTGTTCTCAGTGAATTGCGGAAACGCCACGCGCAGAACAATGAAGAACACCGCGAGGGCTGCCATGATCAGCAGTGCCACGCTGCGGTATGTGACGGTCGTCCACGCGACGTGGATTCCCGATTTGCGATTCGCAGAAGACACTTGGCCCGAGAAACCTCAGTAAATATGCGGTAGATAAAACGTTAGCACAAGCAAAACACCGGAAAAAACAGGTAATCACTTTGGGACGTTACCGAAGTGCCAAACCGAACGCGAGCCTAGATCGACCTTCTTCCCGCGCAATTGGGGAACCCCTGTCAATTCTCATGACACGCTGCCTCCCGGTCGGATATTCTTGATGGCCAAAATGGTCATGGGCTCTCCTGTCGTCTCGGCTCCCGACACTAAGCGTCGATCGCGCTTCGCCGATGGCATGACTGTGATCTGGGCGGTCGCCCTCGCCAAACTGGTCTTTCACATCTATTTCAACAACCGTTATGGCTATTTTCGCGACGAGTTCGACTACATGTCGTGCGGCGACCATCTGGCTTGGGGATACGTCGACCAGCCTCCGCTCATTCCCTTTCTGATTCACCTCTGCCGCGCCGTGCTGGGAGACTCCCTGCGCAGCATTCGTTTCATCCCCGCGCTAGCCTCGTCGTTGCTCGTGGTGCAGACGGCGGTCTTGGCTCGCGAACTCGGAGGACGCCGCTACGCTGTCCTGCTCAGCTCCGTCTGCGCACTCATCGTGCCGCAGTATCTCTCCAACGGCAGCCTGCTGGGCACGAACTGTCTTGAGCCCAACCTGTGGATGGGCTGCGCTTACTTCGTTATCCTCGCCATCAAAAGAGACGATCCACGGTACTGGCTGTGGTTCGGCGTGGTCGCCGGCATCGGCCTGGAAGAGAAGTATTCCATCGCCATCTTCGGCCTAGGAATTGTGGTGGGCCTGCTGCTCACCGAACAACGCCGGGTCTTGCTCAGCAAATGGATTTGGCTTGGCGCAGTCGCTGCCTTCTTGATCTTTCTGCCCAACCTGCTGTGGAATATCCACTACGACTGGCCGTTCGTGCAGTTGATGCGCGCCATCCGCGCCGAGGGTCGCGACGTTGTGTTGGGCCCATCTCAATTTTTCTTTCAGCAAGTGCTCGTCACCAATCCTTTGGTCGCGCCCATCTGGCTGAGCGGGCTGTTCGCCCTGCTTTTCTCCGCGCGGCTCCGGCCGTATCGCGTGCTGGGTTGGAGCTATCTAGCGTCTTACACGACCTTCTTCCTGCTTCACGGCAAGAATTACTACCTCGCCCCGATTTACCCGATGTTGCTGGCGGCGGGGGCGATAGTGATTGAACATTCGCTGGACCGTCCCGAAAGTACGAAGCCACGCCTCCGGTGGTTGAAGCCAGCGATTGTGATCATCCTGCTGGCCAGCGGATTACACCTTATGCCCATCGTCGTGCCGGTTCTCTCGCCCGACCATTTCCTCACCTACACCAAATCTCTTCCGTTCAAGCTCCCGGTGAATGAGTACTCCCATACGCGCGCGGCGCTGCCGCAGTGGTACTCCGACCAGTTTGGCTGGAAAGAGATCGCGGACGAGGCTGAGGTTGCCTGGAACCGCATCCCAGTGGACCAGCGTTCCGATTGCGGCATCTTCGCGCAAGATTATGGCCAGGCTGGGGCGATAGATTTCTTCGGCCGGCCGCACGGGTTACCTCCAGCGCTCAGCGGCGACCGCACATATTTTCTCTGGGGACCGCGCGGCTATTCCGGCAACTGCCTGATCGTGCTCGGCGACAGCAGAGAACGACTGGAACAACTTTTCGAACAGGTCGAATTCGTGGGCACGTCGGCCGACAATCCGTGGGCGCTTGAGACGGGGATCGGCGTCGACATCTGCCGAAGGCCCAAGTTCGGCACCTTGAGCAACATCTGGCCGAAGATCAGACACTGGCGCTAGCCTGAGGTCCGCCCTTCCCTTGCCGCACCTTCCTCGCGGGTTGTAGCATCAACTTCAGGGATTCATAAGGAGAAATTATGGCAACCGATACATTGACCACTCCGGCCACTCTCAGCTACGGCAAGACCAAAGTTTTCAAGAATTTTATTGACGGCGAGTGGGTCGAGGCCTCGACCGGGGAGACCTTCGAAAATCGCAACCCTGCCGACACCCGTGACCTGGTCGGCATCTTCCAGAAGTCCGCCAAGGCCGACGTGGACACCGCCGTCGCCGCCGCCAAGCGCGCCTTCACCAAGTGGCGACTGGTTCCCGCCCCGCGCCGCGCCGAAATAGTTTTCCGCGCCGCTGAGATCTTGATCGAGCGCAAGGAGGATTACGCCCGGGAAATGACCCGCGAAATGGGCAAGGTTCTCGCCGAGACGCGTGGCGACGTGCAGGAAGCCATTGACGCCGCCTATTACAACGCCGGCGAGGGCCGCCGGCTCTTTGGGCCCACTGTGCCCTCGGAAATGCCCAACAAGTTCGCCATGGCCGTGCGGCAGCCCATTGGCGTGTGCGGCATGATCACCCCGTGGAACTTCCCCATGGCGATTTCTTCGTGGAAGCTTCTGCCGGCCATCGTCTGCGGCAACACCTGCGTCATCAAGCCCGCGCAGGACACGCCGCTCTCCACGTTTAACCTGGTGCGCGCTCTCACCGACGCCGGCCTGCCCAAGGGCGTCATCAACATCGTCAGCGGATTTGGCGCTGACGTAGGCACTCCGCTCGCGGAGCATGCCGACGTTCGCGCGATTTCGCTGACCGGATCGTCTGCTGTGGGTCGCATCATAGGGGGCATCGCGGCGAAAAGTTTCAAGCACTGCTCGCTCGAACTGGGCGGCAAGAATCCCATGATCGTTCTCGACGACGCTAACCTTGACCTCGCTATCGAAGGCGGCCTCTGGGGAGGCTTTGGCACGACCGGCCAGCGCTGCACCGCGACCAGCCGGATCATCGTGCAGAAAGGCGTCTACCGCGAGTTCGTCGAACGCTACGTGGATCGCGCGAAGAAGCTGAAAGTTGGCAATGGCCTGGATGAAACGGTACAGATGGGGCCCGCCGTCAACGAGAAACAGCTGCAGACCGACCTCAGCTACGTCGAGATCGGCAGGAACGAAGGCGCGAAGTTGGTCTGCGGCGGCAATCGCCTCGACCAGGGTGAATACCAGTACGGCTGGTTCATGGAACCGACCGTCTTCACCGACGTCGACCCCAAGATGCGCATCGCGCAGGAGGAGATTTTCGGCCCCGTGGTTTCGATCATTGCCTGCGACGATCTTGAAGATGCCATTGAAATCGCCAACGGGATCGAGTACGGCCTGTCCTCCGCCCTCTACACCAAGGACGTCAACAAGGCGTTCTGCGCGATTCGCGACCTGTATGCCGGCATCACCTACATCAACGCACCCACCATCGGCGCCGAGGTGCACCTGCCCTTCGGTGGGACGAAGGCGACGGGCAACGGCCACCGCGAGGGCGGCATCGGCGCCATCGACTTTTATACGGAGTGGAAGTCGGTTTACGTCGATTACTCGGACAAGCTGCAGAAGGCACAGATCGACCGCGAAGATTAATTCACAACCACAGAGGGCACAGGGAATCACAGAGGAAGTGAAGCTGATTCAAATCCTCTGTGTCACTCTGTGCCCTTTGTGGTGAAAGCTCTTCGTTCGCGCGATTTCTCTGCGTTCTCGGCGTCCTCAGCGGTTAAAATCTGCATTATGCCGTCCACCCAAGCTCGCGAGATCGCCGCCGCCGCAAGGCTTCACAACGTCCGCTACGCCATCCGCGACCTGGCTTGCGTCGCCGACGAAGTCGTGAAGCAGGGACACAAAGTTCTGCCCCTGAACGTCGGCGATCCCCTGAGCTTCGATTTCCAGACGCCGCCCCACATCATCGAGGCCGTGTACAAGGCCATGCGCAACGGCAAGAATGGATACGCGCCATCTCCTGGAGTTCCTGAAGCAATCGAAGCTATTCGCAGCGAGGCCGAGCGCAAGGGCATCACGACGGTGCGCGATGTTTTCGTGACGTCTGGCGTGAGCGAAACGGTCGACCTCTGCATCTCCGCGCTGGTCAATCCCGGCGAAAACGTTCTTACTCCCAGCCCCGACTATCCGCTCTATTCGGCGGTGCTGTGCAAGCTGGGCATCGGGCTCAACGCCTACGACCTGAATGAAGACGACGGATGGCAGCCCGAACTGGCAGATATCGAGCGCAAGCTCACCCCGCGCACTCGCGGCGTCGTTCTGATTAACCCCAACAACCCTACGGGGTCGCTTTGCACGCGGCAGATGCTCGAGCGAATTGCGGATCTCGCGCGCCGCCACAATCTGATCGTGTTCTCGGACGAAATCTACGACAAGCTCATCCTCGACGGCACGCCGCATACCGCCTTTGCCTCGGTCGCGCCCGACCTACCGTGCGTGACCTTCGGCGGCATGTCGAAGAATTATCTCGTCCCCGGATGGCGCATCGGATGGGGCATCGTCTCCGGCGAATCCGCTGCGGTAAAGACCTACACCGAGGGCGTGCACCGTCTGCTGCGAGCGCGTCTCTGCGCCAACCATCCCGAGCAGTACGCGATCAAGCCCGCGCTGGAAGGGCCGCAGGACCATCTCGCTGAAGTGCAGCGCAAACTTCGCTCCCGCCGCGATCTCACGCAGAAATGGTGCGAGGCGACGCCGCGCGTAAGCTGCGTCGCCCCTCGCGGCGCGTTCTACGCCTACCCGCGCATCGACATCCCGGAGAGCGACGAGATATTCGTAAAGGAACTCATCCGCCAGAAACATGTCATGGTCGTGCACGGCTCCGGCTTCGGCCAGAAGCCGGGCACGCAGCACTTCCGCATTGTGTTCTTGCCTGATGAAGCAACGCTGACGACGGCTTATATGGGAATCGCAGACTTTATTCGGGAGCGTTACGGACGAGCCTGATTTCCCAGCCGAGACCTTGACTGAGGCAGCCGAAAACGCGATCGCGAGCTGACAGGAAGTGTGGCAGCGAAAGGTATCGATGAAGAAATACAGTCAGTTTCACGACGGCTCCTTTGAAGGATTCTGGATTGACGGCATAACTGTGCACGTGTATTTGAGCACGCTGGAGAAAGAAAGATTTACTGTTGTGAACGAGGGGGTCGTCGCAGTAGCCGCGGGTGGTTTCAGAGCGGGAAATATCGTCTTCGACGTCGTCTCGCGTAATCATAAAGAAATAACTCTTCGTGATATTGAGGAACTTTACGATCTGCGCGAAGGCCCTGCAGGTGAGAGCCAAGGCATGCGGCAGCTTGGCAAAGCACAGAAAGAGGAGCTGACCCTCTTTGAGATTAGCCCTTCTTATGGGGCTACTTGCATGGTCCTGGCTCACTCGGTCGATGTGTTGGAACGAAATGAGTGGTTCGCACGTTACTCGAATAAGCGCCAAACCAGGGGTGGGTGACTCGTCCTGTCCCGGCCACGGCGATTTCTCCTCATGACCATGGTATAATGACCATGATCGGAGGATACCCCATGAAGACGATGGCCGCAGGCGAGTTCAAAGTCCATTGCCTGAAAGTAATGGATGAAGTTCAATCCAAGCGCGAAGCCGTCGTCATCACGAAGCGCGGCAAGCCGGTTGCGAAACTCGTCCCTGTCGACAGCAAAAAAGACGATATCTACGGCTTTTTCGTGGGGAAGGGCACCATCAAAGGCGACGTCGTCGCCCCCGCGTTCACTCCTGAAGAGTGGGGTGATCTGTATTGATTCTCCTCGACACGCACGTGGTGGTCTGGCTCGGCCTTGATCCAGACCGAATCTCGAAAAACGCAAAAGCGGCGATCGATCATGCGCGTCAGAACGCCAGCGCCCTGGCAATTTCCGATATGACACTGCTCGAGTTGACCCGCATCTCCAATCTGGGCCGGCTCGACTTTCGCGCAAACCTCGAATCGTTTCTGTCGGAAGTAGTGCGTAAATTCGAAGTCCTACCCATGACAGGCCGCATTTGCATGCAGGCACTTGCGCTGCCCGCCTCTTATCCCAAGGATCCTTCCGATCGCATCATTGGCGCCACTGCACTGGTCGAAGGCCTGTCCCTGCTCACGGCCGACCGCGAAATCCGCAAGTCGCGGGCGGTTCCGACGATCTGGTAGCTCGCACAAAGTCCTCAATAAAACCCGGGGATGACCGCAGGCACACGCCGGGCATACGCCTCAAACTCCTCGCCAAAAGCGGCGCACAACAACTTTTCTTCGCTGCGCACCCGGATCATCAGGCCAACCATGAAGACAACGACGGCCACAGGCAGAGCGATCCAGTGTTCCATCGCCAAGCCGGTTGCGATCAACATCCCGAGCATGCCCGCGACATGACTGTCAAACCTCGGGCGTGACAGTAAACTACCAACTCCTCCGCCGCTTGGCCTTTTATTGGCGAATCTGCTTAAATCAGTTAGACGCAGGTTGGGCGTGCGCCTTCTACGATCGTGGTCGACATTCATTCTCACATCCTGCCCGAAGTCGATGATGGCCCCAAATCGTGGGACGTCTCGGTCGCCATGTGCCGTGCGGCGGCAGCCGACGGCATCACTCACATGGTCGCCACTCCCCACGCCAATGATCGTTATCACTACGATCGCGAATATTTGCGGGGACTGGTTGCCCATCTGCAGCAGTTAGTCGGCGACAGGCCCACCCTCAGCCTGGGTTGCGACTTTCACCTGTCCTACGACAACCTGCAGGACGCTCTGGCCAATCCCACCCGGTACGTCATCGAAGACTCGCGCTATTTGCTGGTCGAGTTCAGCAACTACAGTGTCCCGCAGCAGACCACGGATACGTTCCTCAAGCTGGGGAACCTTGGAATCACGCCGATCATCACTCATCCCGAGCGCAACCCCATTCTGCGCGAGAACCTGCAGCGGGTGGCGGAATGGGCCGATCAGGGCTGCGTTATTCAGATGACGGGCTCGGCGCTGACTGGATTCTGGGGCGAACGCACGCGACGCGCCGCGCTATGGCTGCTCGAGCACCAGGCCGTACACGTGCTCGCTACCGATGCACATGACACCGAAAAGCGTGTCCCCGTTCTTTCCACTGCGCGCGATGCCGCCGGCGAAATCTGCGGCGAAGAAGTTGCCCAGGCCATGGTCGAAGGGAATCCCCGCGCCATCATCACCAATCAGCCACTGCCCTACTTCCCGCGGCCGGTGCTGACGAGCTACCGGAAGAACTAGCAATCGCGGTCAGCATTCAGCCAGTTGAGGGCTGTACCAACAAAAAGCAAAAGAGTGCGGATCAGCCTACGATGTCCGTTTGTTTGTGTTGGTTGAATGCGGAATGCTGAAGGTGAGTGCTGGCAGTCACTGCGGGCGGGAAGCATCACTCTGGTTGGAACTCGGAGCGGGCGCGGGATCCGTTGTCGGAGGCGCACTGTGCGACGTCGTAGGCATCGACTGCGCCCGTGGAGCATCCGGCACGGTGGTCATCGCGCTCTCAGGATTCAAAAGATGGTCTTTGCTCGGCCCCAAACCTAGTTTGATCAGCGCCCGCGAGTCGGGCACTGTCTTGCTCTGCCATCCCTGGTCGGCCTGGTAGCGGCGCATGGCCTCTTCGCTGGCCTGGTTCCATGTGCCCGTAGCTTCCCCGCTGAGGTAATGTTCGCGGATCAGGGCTTCCTGAATGGCTTGGGCTCTCTCGGAATCGATTTTTTGCTGGCCGCGGGTACGCTTTGACTTCCTTCGGGAGGTGCGTTTTCCCGTCGACGCCGTGTAGGTCTTGTTCCCGGATTTCGTCGCCCCGGCCGACGTCGAAGCAGCTTTTGCGCCGGTTTTGTGATGTCTGTGGGCGGTGGACTTTGTGGTCGCAGGCTTCTTCGCCGCAGCATCGCTGGTTGAACTTTGGCGAGCGGCCGCCGCACAGCATGCGCACATCACCACCAGAGCACACACGGTGACGAATCGTGCTCTCCGGATTTCAGTCCAAACCGCCAATGCGGAACCTTCCCCTTAAGAAATCTGCACGGACCCAAACACCTGCAAAATGAAAGCCCATCCGGACGCTGGCACTGCAATCATCCTCGATAGGAGGCTACAGTGCCAGTTCCCGATGGGCGAAGTTACGGAAGTGTACCGGCCAGAAAGATCGTCCCATCCTGCCGCGACGAACCCCGCGACCGCACCAGGAACACAACGTCCTGCCCGCTCTTCAGGCTCGTCTCGATCTTGGCGAATTCTTCCTCGCCGTTGACCGGCTGCTTATTCACTTCCAGGATGATGTCCCCGCGTCCCAGGTTCACGTCTTCGGCAAAGGAACCGGGCTTCACGTCCTGCACGATCACGCCCTTGCCTGCGGCCATGTCCAGCCGGTCAGCCATCTCGGGCGTCACCTTGCGAACGGTCACACCGAATTTGCTCTGCTTGGGAGTGCTTTCGTCGCCGTTCTCTTGTTCGTCCCCCAGGCGCGCGGCAAACAGCTTGGCGCGATCCGCAATGGTCACCGTAGTTTCGTGCGATTTGCCGTTGCGCAGGAAGCTCAGATTCACCTTCGACCCTGGCTTGCGCGAGGCGATGTCGGCCACCAGTTCGGAGCCCTTGCTGACTTTCTTGCCATCCACGCTCGTGATCGTGTCGCCGACTTTCAACCCCGCCTGGTCGGCCGGACTGCCCGCCACCACGCTGGAGACGGTGACGCCGCTTCCCGACCCGTACACGCGCGCAATCGCCGGATTCTCCACCGCGTCAAACATGATGCCAATCGAACCGCGCGAAACCTTGTGCTCCGGGCCAGTCAGCTGGTTGTAAACATCGACCACGGTTTTCGACGGCAGCGCAAAACCCACGCCCGCGTAGGCGTTGGTCTCGCTCAAAATCGCCGTATTGATGCCGATCACTTCGCCGTTCATATTCACCAGCGGTCCGCCCGAGTTGCCCGGATTGATCGCCGCATCGGTTTGAATGAAAGTTTGGAACTGACGGCCGGGCACAATGTCACGGCCTTTGGCCGAAACGATTCCCGCCGTTACCGTCTCCGACAATCCAAACGGGCTGCCCACGGCCAAGACCCAGTCACCCACCTGCATGCTGTCGGAGTTGCCCATCTTCGCGGCTGGCAGCGCGCGGTCCATGTCGACCTTGATCACGGCCAGGTCCGTCTCCTGATCGGTGCCGATGACCTTGGCGTCGTGCTGCACGCCCGGCGGATCATCTTCGAATCGGACCCGAATGCGGTCCGCCTTTTCGACTACGTGCCGGTTGGTCACGATGAATCCCTTGGGATCGACGATGACACCGGAACCCAGCGAGCGCTCGCGGATCGCGCCATCGCCGGGGCCCCCCGGGCCAGCCTGGCCGCCGGGACCACCGAAGAAGTGGTTGAAAAAGTCGTCCATCCCGCCGCCACCACTGTCATCGTCGTCGGGATTCTGTCCCCGGCGCCGGTGCACGTTCTTAATGGTCGATTCCGTATTGATATTGACCACGCTCGGTTCCAACTGTTTCGCGATCTGCGAAAAAGTGTTCGACATCTGCTGCGGGGAAGGCAGAGTGAGCGGTGACGCATCACTCTTTTGCCCTTCTTTCCCCTTGACCCCGTAGGAAATCACCGTCCCGATCAGAATGCCGACCGACAGCGTCGCCAGAATACTGAGGGTATAGGCCCAGCGATGAGCCTTCATGCGCATCCACATAGCGCCCGAATCCATATGTCTACTTGCCTCCGAAACTGTTTAAACTCTTATAGTATACCCATTGGAACAATGCGGCCGGGCTGCGCGTCCGGGGCGATGCCTACACTGAGGGCTTCCAGTATTAGACGCATAAACCTTCGAAACCGTTTTACGCTTCTATTGGGAAAAGTATTGTTGCGGATACCTTAGCAGGACTGGGGAATCACTTCGCCTCGTACACCGTTTTCCCGCCCACCACCGTACGAAGCACCTTGGTCGCCAATATCTTCTCTGGCGAGGCCGAGGTCACGTCGCGATCGAGGACCACAAAATCCGCCAGCATTCCCGCCACCAGCTTGCCCTTTTCTTTCTCCTCGAACTCCGCAAACGCCGAACCCGTGGTATAGGCGGCGATTGCCTGATCGATGGTGAGCCGCTGCTCGGGGAAATATTCCTGCTTGCCACTCTCGCTCTGGCGCGTGACGGCTGCGTAAAGCCCGCGGAAGGGCGTGACCGGTTCCACCGGATAATCCGTGCCAAAGGCCAGCGTCACGCCCTTATTCAGAAAAGCCAGCCAGGCGTATGAAGTTGCCGCCCGCTTCGGTCCCAAGCGGTCCTGGGCCCAGCGCATGTCGGTCAGCAGATGACTGGGCTGCATCGACGCGATAACTTTCAGCGCTTTAAACTGAGCGACCTGCGCCGGTGTTGTGACCTGCGCGTGTTCGATTCGCAGGCGAAATTCGTCGCCTCCATTGGGCGCTCTGACGTGAGCCTCGCGCGCCGCCTTCTCGGCTCCGGCAAAGGCGTCAAGCGCCATCTGCACGCCTTGGTCGCCAATGGCGTGAAAGCCGATCTGGAAGCCTGCCAGCACGCGCTCCCTGGTCATGTCATTCAACTTGGTGGCATCGTATCGCGGCAGGCCGGAGTTCTTCGCATCATCCGCATAAGGCTGCAGCAGCGCCGCCGTATGCGATCCCAGGGAGCCATCCATGAAACCCTTCAGCATCCCGGTGTGCAGCATTAAGTCCGACTGCGGATGCGATTCGCGCTTCCGGCTCAACTCCTCCACGGGATCGTCAAACGGCAGCCATTCCGTGATGCGCGCGGTCAGCTTGCTTTCTTTTTCCAGTTCCTCGTAGATCTGAAAATTTTCCCAGACCGGCGAATAATCCTGCGCGGAAGTCACTCCGTGCTCGGCGAGATCGGCGAGAGCAAGTTCCAGGCCTTCGCGACGAAGCCGGTGCGTTGGCTTGGGAATCACTTCCAGAACCGAGGCCTGCGCGGTTTCTCGCAAAATCCCCGTAGGCTCGCCGTTCTCGTTCCGGTCAATCCGGCCGCCTTGTGGATTGCGGCTGGCCAGCGTGATGCTGCCCAACTGCAACGCTCGAGTATTGGCCACGGCGATGTGCCCGTCGATTCGTACTAAGAACACGGGGTGCCCATTCGACACTTCGTCCAGATCCCAGCGCGTCGGCGTCACTTTTACCGGCCAAAGCGTCTCGTCCCAACCGGATCCCAGAATCCAATCGCCAGCTTTCGACTCTGCAACCTTCTTGTCTACTCGCGAGCGCAGTTCGTCCAGAGACTGCACGCCAGTCAAATCGACGCTCAGCTTCGTAGTTCCCGCATCGTCAAGATGGAGATGAGCGTCGTTGAATCCGGGCATGACGAAATGTCCACCCAGGTCGACCACCTGCGTCTGCGGCCCTTTCAGCTTTTTCATGTCGAGAGTCTTACCCACAGCCTGAATGCGATCGCCGCGCACCGCAATGGCTTCCTCGCGCTCAATCGAACTGAACTGCGCGTTGGCGGGCACGCCCGTATAAACATTCGCGTGCTCGAAAATGATATCCGCCTTCGGCTTGGCATCGGGCGTTCCGTCGCCGGAGGGGTTCTGCGACATGCATGGCCCAGCGAGCAAGGCGAGCGCACACAGCACGAAAGCTGATGACAGCAACCCCATTGCGCAAGGCACAAATCGGCTCGGGGAGGCCGGGAGTCGCCTCGGAATAGGCGCGGCTTCAGCCGTGCCGCTGAGCCCCATAAAAAATGTGGGCTTTAGCCCCCGAGGTAATCGGCCATCCCGCCGTATCAGCATCATGAAGCCTCCCCTGACATCAGACTTGTTCCCCGACCCCAGCCAGCGCGAGCATCGTCAGCAAAATCCGCTTCAACCCCAGCTCGCGCCCGTTGGAATCAAACCACTCCTGCAAAGTGTGTGCCCCGCCGCCCGATCCGCCGCCGCCGATGGCGATCGCTTCCTGCCCCAGCGAAAGCGGAACGTTCGCATCGGTCGACGCCCGCTGTACCTGCGCCGCGTTGGACAGTTGCGCATCCACCGCGCGCACGACCTGCAATATCCGCGCTCCCGGCCGCAACTCGCCCGCGGGGCGGTTCCCGATCACTACCACCTCGCAACTCACCCCGGCCGGCCGCCTCTGCACCGAAGATCTCATCTCGGCGGCAACGGTTTCGTCTTCGACCGCGCGGTTCAGCGCCAGGCGCAGCGATTGCTCCAACCGCTCCATCTCCGTCATCGACGTCGAGCGAATATCCACCTTCATGCTGGCCGACTCGGGAATCGAATTCACCGAAGTCCCGCCGCGAATCACTCCAATGTTGAACGTGGTCTTGGGCGTGCTCGGAACCGGCGTCGCTGCAAAGGTTTCGATCGCCTTGGCCAGAATCACAATCGGATTGGGCGCGCCAAAATCGCTCCACGAGTGCCCGCCCGGCCCGCGCACGATCACTTCAAACCGCCGGCTGCCCAGCGCTTCGGCCACAATCGTGTCCGCGCCGGCGCCGTCGAGCACCAGGCTGTAGGCAATTGAATCCTTCCAGCGTGGCGTCGAAAAAATGTGCCGCATGCCGCGCAGGTCGCCTTCGCCCTCTTCTCCAACATTTCCGACAAACACAAACGGCAGCGCGTGCCGGATGCGAACGGTGCGCAGCAGCGCCGCAATTCCCAGCAGCGCCGCCACGCCCGCGCCATTGTCGGAAACTCCCGGCCCGTAGATGCGGCTTCCCTGCTGACGAATATTCAGCGGCGTGTTCGCCGGAAATACGGTATCAATGTGGGCGCTCAGCGCCACATAGCGCCGGCCAAATCCGGGATGCGTGCCGAACACGTTCCCCACGTCGTCGATGCGAACATCGTCCAACCCGATTTCGCGGAAGCGCTCCGCCAGCCACGCCCCGCGCGCCGACTCGCCAAACGGAGGCGCCGCGATCCGAGCCATTTCCATCTGCCAGTGCGCCAGTTGCGGTTCCTGCGTGCGAAACCAGTTGAATGCCGAACGCACCTCCGGCGACGCCGCCAGGCGCGCCACTTCCTGCTGCACCGAGGGCGCAAGGTCCGGCAAATCCGGGCGCGGGGGAGTTGAGCTCATGACAGGTATTGCGTAAGTTTACAACGCATGGCACCCGAATAGGGATTGCCTAAGGCGTTACGGAAGATAGGCCACGCACATCGTGGATGTGACTTTGGGAACGTCCTATAGCGCTAGAACTTCCGCATATTTCACTTCGGGTGTGACTTGAGCGAGTGTGAAGATCCGGTTCGGCGCTCGACGGCCGCCACCAGACTCTTTGTCGTCGGCGCTTCGATTCTGTGCCGGGCAGCGCCGCGCAGAATTGGTCCCGCGATCGCGTCCAGTTCAGGGGGGTTGCCCCGCTCAACGTCTTTCTGCATGGAACTGCGCATATTCGCCGGCATCTTCATCATCGCCGCAATGACGGACTCTGCATTCACTTTGGCGCCCTCCGCCAAGGCAACTGCGCAGGCTTCCCGCACGCAAGATTCCAGTTGCTGCTTCCAGTCTGGAGCGGCGATGACCGCTCCCGTCGTTCGATCCGCAACGGTCGTAGTCAACGCGAAACGGGGCGAGGAACACAATCTTGCCCCACATGAGCGTTTGCTCGTCCTCCATGAACCGGCATTCGAACCCCATTTTCTGAAGCTCGTCGAGAGTCGAGCCGAGCAGACTCCGTCCAGCTGAAGACACATTCAATCGGGCAAAAGGAGTGCGATGGACGATGTGCCCCGGTGAGACACGCTCGGTTTCGCCCGCGATCGTCGCCGGAATGACACGCGCGGCGCCGTATCTCGCGCACAGCACCGCAAGATGGTCGATGCCATTCAGCAGGGGAACGATCGCTCCCACCAAGTCCGGCTTCGTGAAAGAAGCCAGTGCTGCGTCCAGTTGCGTGGCTTTGACGGCAATCCAGAGCACGTCAGCGGGCGGAACTTCCGCGGCAATCGCAACATCCACCGCGAAATTGCCGAACGGACTTTCTAAACGAAGTTGCTTGGGATAGCCCTGAAGCGTCTCGCGCCTGACCACCAAGGTGACCGACGCGCCGCATCGCGCCAGGCAAGCGCCCACGAGCCCGCCAACTCCGCCCGCACCGAGAATCGCGTGTCGCATGGGAGTCATGCGCGCGTCACTTCTTCTGCGCCGCTGCGGGCACGCACTCCAGAATCTCTGCCTCGCTCAGCGTGTGATCGCTCTGCTTGGCGCGCTGATAGATGCGATCCACTACCCTCTCAGTCACCGGAATGCCGTGCCGCTCCAGCCACCACAGCACATTCGATTTTCCGCTCATCGGACCAATGTCGATGATCTGCTCCAGCCCGAACACATGCGATGGCACTCCCGAATACACAGTGTTGGCCAAAATCACATCGTCCTTGTGATACGCCTTAATGATTGCGGATGCGTGCACACCCGTCGCCGTACGAAACGCATCGTCCCCCACCACGGGATAATTCGCCGGAATCGGCACGCCCGTCGCCCGCGACACGGCCTGGCAATACTGCTTTAATTTGGTCAGGTTCTGCTCATCCCAGGGCGCAATGCCCATCAGCTTGAGGTTCACCAGCATCTGATCAACCTGCGTATTGCCGACGCGCTCTCCCAGGCCAAGGGCGCATCCGTGCACGCAATTTGCGCCGGCGATGATCGCCGCCATCGAATTCGCAATCGCCAGGCCGCGGTCGCTGTGTCCGTGCCAGTCCACACGAATCTTCTCGCCGGAAGGCTTCACCACTTCCGCAATCACAAACCGCACCAGCGCCAGCGCACCCATGGGCGTGGCGTGCCCCGCCGTATCGCAGATGCAAATCGCCCGAGCGCCGCAGTTGATCGCGGTCGCATAGAGCCGTTTGATCGTCTCCGGATCGCACCGGCTGGTGTCTTCCGTGACGTACATGACGTCGAGCCCAAGCGAGACCGCATACCGCACGGCCTTTTCCGTGGTATGCAGGAGAAAATCGTCGGTCCATCCTTCCGTGAATCTCCGAATCGGGCTGGATCCAATGAAGGTCGCAGCCTCGATGGGCAGCCCCGTCTGCTGCACGATCTCGGCAATCGGGCGAATGTCATTCTCGTGCGTCCGCGCTGCGCAGTTGGCCCGAATCTTCATCTTTTGCGCAACCATCTCGCGCGCCAAAGCCGTCACGGCCTCAACCGCGCGCGGTCCCGCTCCCGGCAGTCCCAGCGCCAAAGAATGAATTCCCAGCGCCTCCATCAGATGAAGGATCTCAATCTTTTCCGCAATCGAGGGATCGCGCACCGAAGGCGACTGCAGCCCATCGCGCAGGGTCTCGTCGTTGATCAGCACCGGCCCCGCCGGCTTCAGCCCTGGAGGGTGGTTCTTGTTCCAGTCATAGATGAGGTCGGGAGTGTGCATGCAAAAAAGCTTCTAGCTCCTAGCTTCTAGCTCTCTAGCTCTTAGCAGGTTCATGTGGGGACAGCCGCCCTCGGCTGTCCGGCCGAGCAAGGCTCGGCCATTTTTCTGGATCCCCAGATGGAAATCGTCCTACGGGCTGGTAGCTAGCAGCTAGAAGCTAGAAGCTTCCTCACTTCTCCTTCGGCGGCAGCGTCAACCCGAATACCGAAATCATCCCCTGCCCCGCGACATTGATCTTGCTTTCTCCTGGAGTAGGCAGATAAAGCGCCTTGCAGTTTTCGCAGCGATACACTTCGGCCTTCGGGCCCCAGGCCTTCTCGACGTCGCCGCACTCGCGCTCGACCACGTCGGTCATGTAGAACCAGAGCTTCAAGTGGCCGCCACAGAATTTGCCCTTCTCATTTTTCTCGTTGCAGGCGCGCTGCCCAGCCTTCTTGATCTTGACTTTATGGTGGGGAAGTTGCGGAATATTCTGCGCTCCAGAAGCGGTCAGTTCGCCAGTCGGCAAAGCACGTACCCCTCGTTCGAGCGGCCCAAACGCCGCCAGATTCGGCCCTACGCGGTCATTGTAACCGAAACCTTGCAGGCGAAACACGTGCGGCGGCAACGCCGAATTCGCCGGCGCTGCGCGGTCAGAACTCGCGCCTCGGCTTGGCCTGATCGGCACCCACTCGCCCTGCCTCGATCTCAGCCGCGTAATAGTTCTCTCCCTTGATCGGCGCGCGTGCAATCCGCCGCAGGATGGCAATCTGTCCTATATGCGACAGCGCATCGGCAACCGGCCCTTGAAACAATTTTTCCAGCGGAACCTGCGCCGGCTCGCTCGAGGCCAGGAAGTCGTCAAACTTCTTGAGCGCAGTGAAAAATCTCTCAACCTCCTGCTCCCACGGCAATGGTTTCGAATCCTGCCACTTCTGCCGGCCCATGGCAATCGACAATGCCCAGTCAAACAGATCCCCCAGATGCGCCAGAATCTGCCCCGGCGTGCGCACTCCCTCGCCGGCCTGAAACTCGGCGAAGCCCTCCGGCGTGTGCCGCACGGCTTTCGCGCCGCGATAGGCCAGCGTGGCCAGGGTGTGCCGCAACAGTTCCCGCTTGGGATCGGCGGCCGAGTTGGAATGAGTATTCCTGCTCATGGCGACAAGACTACACTGGACTGCAGGAGACGAAAAGCATGGCGAAAGAAGTAGGAACGGATTCGCCCCAGGCAGGCTCAGTCCCAGCAGGTTCGGCCACGCCCGGTTCCATGAGCCGCGACAACGCCGAGCATTATCGTTGGGGAGTCGATTGCGACGGCTGGCATCTCGTGAAAGATTCGCAACTGAGCGTGATCGAAGAGTTCATGCCCCCGGGCGCGGCCGAGATTCGCCACCACCACGAGCGCTCCCAGCAATTCTTCTACATCCTGACCGGCGAGGTTTTGATGGAAATCAACGGCCAGAACATGCTGATCCCCGCCGGAAGTGGAGTCCGAATCCTGCCCGGAACGCGACATCAGATCCGCAATCCGTCCTCCGGCCCCGTGCGTTTTCTGGTCATCTCGCAACCTCCCAGCCACGGCGACCGCATCGACGAACAGCTCACGTAGGACACTCGCCCTTCGGCAGGCAGCAAGCCGAAGGGGCGCAGCCCGGACGCGCCGAGTCACAACTGCTTCCGTCGAACCACCCCCGCCGCTCGCAGCGCCCCCCGCAGCCGCGTTCCCCAGCCGCGTGCGAACTGCATATCCAGAAATCCTTCCATCTGCCGCCGGAAGCTCTCCCCGTACCCGTGCCACCAGACTTTTTTCATGCCCGGCATGCGGTCCATATCCAGATACTTCACCCTCACCATTTCGTCCAGCCCGAAGCGCCCGTGAGTGCGGCCCACGCCGCTGGCCTTCACGCCGCCGTGCGGAGCCTCGCTGATTCCGAAGCACGAAATCACGTCATTCACCATGACGGTGCCCGCATGGATGCGCCGTGCCAGCCGCTCACCGCGCTTACGATCGCGAGTCCACACGCTTGCCGCCAGCCCGTATTCGGAGTCGTTCGCCAGCCGCACCGCTTCGTCATCGTCCGCGCACGCCATCACCGGCAGCACGGGACCGAAAGTTTCTTCCCGCATGATCCGCATCTCTTGCGTCACGTCGGCCAGCACGGTGGGAGCATAGAAATTTATGCCCAGTTGCGGCAACCGCGTCCCGCCTGCCAGAACCCGCGCCCCACGCGCCTTCGCATCTTCCACGTGCGATTCCACAATCCGCACCTGCCGCTCCTGGATCATCGGACCTACATCGGTGTGCGAATCCATGCCATTGCCCACACGCAACTGCTTCGTCTTCTCCGCGCACGCCTTGGCAAAGGATTCGTACAAGCTGCGATGCACGTAGCAGCGCTCGACGGACAGGCACGCCTGACCCGCATTGACGAATGCTCCCCACACTGCCGCGCTCGAAGCCACGTCCACATCGGCATCGTCGAGCACCAGCATCGGATCCTTCCCGCCAAGCTCGAGCACCACTGGAAGCAGGCGCTCCGCCGCCGCGGCCGCGATTCGCTTCCCGGTCGCAACGCTACCAGTGAACACCAGTTTGTCGATCGGCGAACGCAGCAGCGCCGCCCCCGCCGGGCCCTCGCCCACCACCAGCTGAAACACATCCTCGGGCACACCCGCGGCGTGCAGCAACGATGCCAACTCCAGCGCCACCAGCGGCGTCAACTCCGACGGCTTCAGCACCACGGCATTGCCCGCCACCAGCGCAGCCAAGGTTTCCGTTGCGGGAATCGAAAACGGATAATTCCACGGTGAGATGATTCCGATCACGCCATGGGGTTCGCGCACCAACCATCCGCTCTTTAGCTTAGTGACCAGATTCCCATGGGGCACCGGCTCATCGCGCAGCAGTCCCCAGGCGTTGTCGATCAGAAATCGCGCCGCATCCAACACCACCAGTACTTCGGTGACGAGCGCTTCCACCACAGGTTTGCCCACTTCGCGCGTGATGGCCGTCGCCACCTCGGATTTCTTCGCATACAGCTTCCCTTGAAACTCGCGCAGCACCGCAATCCGCCGTCGCAGTCCCAACTCAGCCCACGCCGCCTGTGCCGCGCGCGCCCGCGCCACGGCAGCCTCGACCTCGCCTTCGCCCGCACACTCCAGTTCGCGCAAAACCTCACCCGTCGCCGGATTCACCGACGCAACCTTGCGCGCCGCGATTTGCAGATCAGTAGCCATAAACAAATCTTAGTCCGTAGAGGCGCAGCTTGGTACGTAATCTAGTACTCAACACCGACGAGATACAATCCACTCGCGGGCGCGGTCGCTCCGGCCGCCGACCGGTTCCGCGCCTCGAGAATGCGCGCCACATCCTCAACCTGCAACGTCCCCTTGCCCACGAGAATGAACGTGCCCACCAGATTCCTCACCATGTGGTGCAGAAACCCCGAGCCCCGAACGGTGTAGACCAGTTCTTCTCCCAGGCGCTCCCACGACGATGAAAATATATTCCGGACATTCGACACCACCGTGTCCTCGCGCCCGCGCTCCGGATCGACTGCCGCGAACGAAGTGAAATCATGCTCCCCACCCACCAGAGTCGCCGATCGTGCCATCTCCTCCTCCGCCAGCCGGTACGGATAATGCCACACATACCGCGCCAGAAACGGCGGACAGATCGATTCCCGATAAATTCGATAGCGATAAGTCTTCGCCCGTGCCGAATGCCGCGCGTGGAAATTCGCCGGCGCTTCCGTCACCTCCAGCACGCGCACCGACGCCGGCAAAATATCATTCATCGCCTTCACAAAATTCCCCGTAGGGACGGAAGACTCCGTGACAAATGTCATGACTTGCGCGAGAGCATGCACTCCTGCGTCGGTCCGCCCCGATCCCTGCGGCAATACCTTTTCTCCGGTAATCCGTCCAATGGCTGAGGCAAGTGTGCCCTGCACCGTAGCGGCATCGGGCTGCACCTGCCAGCCGGAAAACTCTGCCCCGTCATAGGAGAGAATCACTTTGAGATTACGCATGCGGCGTTCTTTCGAGTCCCAGGTCGCGATTGAATCATCGAACCAGTTTCCGGCTTTGCCAGCAATTTACCAGTTCCATAAGCGCGGCGTAACTCTCGCCGCATTCCGGTCAGATATACTGAATGGTTTCCGCGGAATCCCGGTCTCAGGGTGGATATCTCTCCATCTCTACGTCCCAGGAAACACCGAGAGTAGGAAACAAGGACGAGGATAGGCGCGGCTGCCGACAAGGTCGTTTTTCTCGCAGCTTTCCGGAACCTTCCAGCGGTCCTTTGCGTACCAATGCTTGAGCAGAACTTTATTTTGGGCAGTTTGGCAGTGTCACGAATCTGAACATTTTCTCGCACCTCGGTCTTAATCAGTTGGTTCTTAAACGAACGGAGATGAGTAGATGCCATTCGCACGTTTAGCCTCGACCATACGACTCGCCGCCGCCGCAAGCCTATTCGCAACCCTGACCCTCGCGTGCTGGGGCCAAGAACCGCCCGCGGCTCCGACCTCGCAGAATACGCCGGAAGCGCGGCCCGTGCCGGCGCTGAATTATGCCCAGCCGGTGTCGCATTTTCCTAATCCGGCTGGCCCTTACACGCCACGTCATCTGGCTGCGCCAAATTTAGCCAACACCGGGCGCATGGATGCTCTCATGCACGACGGCAAGCTCTATCTTTCATTGAATGACGCGATTGCCCTGGCTCTCGAGAACAATCTCGATATCGCCATCGCGCGCTACAACCTGAACATCGCCGACACCGATGTGCTGCGGGCCCAGGCTGGCGCTCAGATTCTCGGTGTACCTGTCGGCGTCGTGCAGAATACGCCCGGTGGCGGCGTGGGCGGAATCGGTGGGCAGGTCGGCTCCGGTACTGGTGGGACCACTCTCGGCGCGGGCGGTGCGGGTGCCGGCGCCGGCGGTTTGGTAGGTTCGACCGCAGGTGGCCTTTTCGGGCCGCTCATTACCAGTTTTGACCCGATCATCACCGGTACGTTCCAGAACGATCACGCCAATTTCATTCCGACGAGTCCGTTTTCCGGAACGCTGCAGAGGACCACCACCGCAAATTTCTCCTACACCCAGGGCTTTCAATGGGGAACCAACCTCTTGGTTGGTTTCAACAACACCCGGACCACAACCAACAGTGGCTTCCAGACTGTCAGTCCAGCTCTGAACTCCGGTTTCCAATTCCGGCTAACCCAGCATCTGCTCCAGGGCTTTGGCTTCGCCGCGAACAATCGCTTCATCCGCATCGCCAAGAACAATCGTGAACTGTCCGACGTGGCGTTCCGGTTGCAAATCATCACCAGCGTTGATCAGATTGAGAATATGTATTGGGATCTGGTCTTTGCCTACGAGAATCTACGGGTGAAGGAAGAGTCACTGACTTTTTCCCAGAAGACGCTCTCCGACACCAAGAAACAGGTCGAAATCGGCAGTCTCGCGCCGATTGAAGCCGTGCGCGCGCAAAGCACTGTGGCCGCGGACCAGCAGGCCCTGACGGTTGCCAAGACCAATCTTCAGTTGCAGCAGTTGGTTATGAAGAACGCACTCAGCCGGACTCTCCATGATCCCGCGCTCGCTGGAGCTGACGTGATTCCGACCTCCACGATGGAAGTTCCGGAAACCGAACAAATTCAGCCCACCGAGGACCTGGTCAACGACGCTCTCCGCCATCGGGCCGAACTCGTCGAATCCCGCATCCAGTTAAGGAGCCAGGAATTCAGCAACAAGGCCTTGCGCAGCTCTTTGCTCCCTACCCTGGACGTGTTTGCCTATTATGGTGGCTCCGGCTTGGGCGGGTCTCAGAATCCGGCAAACGAATGCCAAAGCCCCGGTCAGGCATATTGCGCCACCGCCGCCCCAGACCTAACGCTAGGGCAGTCCCCTCTCGCTCCCTCTACAAGCTACGGTTCGACCCTGAACCAACTCGTCAACTCTACCGCGCCCGACAAGGGCATGGGCTTGCAGCTCAACATCCCACTGCGCAACCGCGCCGCCCAAGCCGTGCAGATCCGCTCCGAACTGGAATACCGGCAGGGTCAGATGGCCCTGCAGCAAACCGAAAACCGAGTCAGCATCGAAGTCCGGCAAGCCCAGTTTGCTGTCGAGCAAAATCAGGCCAGCGTCGCGTCCGCCAAGGCCGCTGTGGATTATGCCCAACAGTCACTCGATGCCGAGCAAAAGAAATATCAGTTCGGCACCTCGACCACCACGGCGGTTCTGCAAACCCGAAGCGCTTTAGCCACCGCGGAGTCCACCCTGATGTCGGCGATGGCTGCCTACGAAAAGTCGCGGGTCGAACTCGACCGCGCTGTCGGCATTTTGCTCGACCACAACGGCATCAGCATCGACGATGCCGCTCGTGGCCAGGTCACGCGCATGCCCAACGTTCCCTACGTTGCCCCGCGCAAGGAAACGCCCGCGACAACGCCAGCCATTCAGCAGACAACGCCACCCGCTCAACCCTAGTCAATACAGCCCCTCGTGGCGCCGCTATTCCTGACCGATAGCGGCGCCATTTTCGTTTTCCTCCTCACAATTCTTTACAATCCCCCGCCCTTCCCGCGAAACTTGTCCCGCTAAGATTGAAGTGACCTATTTTTGCGTCCTGCATCCAACATTGGCATTATCAGAATTCTCATCGTGAAAGAATGCGAGCCCGCTTTTATGCAAGGAGAAGACTCATGCGTTTACCGCGTTTGATTTCGATTGTCCGGCTGCGGCCGCTGTACCTCGCATCCGCCATATTCTTAGGGATAGGTCCGACGTCGCTCCGGGCACAAGAACCCCCTCCGCCCTCGCCGGCACGGTCAACGCCCCCAGCGGCGCCTCAGCCCGCACAGCCCCAGGCCGTTCATCTGAAGGATTACTCGAGTCCGCGTTCTGCATTTCCCAACGCGCTGCAACCCTACACGCCGCAGGAACTCGCGCCGCCCAACCTGGGCAACTCGCCGCGCATCGACTCGCTCATGCGGGATGGCAAGATTTATCTTTCGATCGATGACGCCGTCGCGCTTGCGCTCGAGAACAATCTCGATCTCGACATTGCCCGCTATAACCTGAACATCGCCGAAGCTGATCTGCTGCGCGCGAAATCAGGCGCCAGCATTCTTGGCGTCAATACCGGCATCGTGCAGAACACCCCGGGCGGCGGCGTCGGCGGACTCGGCGGCACAGTCGGCTCTGGTACGGGCGGCACCACCGTCGCGGCCGGCGGCGCCGGTACCGGCACCAACGGCTTGGTCAGTTCGACTCTCGGCATTGGGTCGCCCATAACCAGCTTCGATCCTCAGCTCACTGGCACACTCCAACTCGACAAGAACGACACGGAGTCAGTGAGCGTCTTCAGCCCGGTCCCGGTCGTGGCCCAGAACACCTACACCTCGAACTTCGGCTACACCCAGGGATTCCAGTGGGGAGGCACACTCACTGCCGCATTCAACAACACTCACCTCACCACCAACAACCCTACCAGCCTGCTCACTCCGCAACTGGGTTCGAATTTCCAATTTCGTTTCACGCAGAACCTGCTGCAGGGTTTCGGCTTTCTGGCCAACACGCGCTTTATCCGCATCGCCAGGAACAATCGCGAGATTTCCGACGTCGCTTTCCGTCTGCAGATCATCACCACCGTGGACCAGATCGAAAACATGTACTGGGATTTGGTGTACGCCTACGAGAATGTTCGCGTGCAGCAGGAATCCCTGACCTACGCCCAGAAAGCGCTGGATGACTCCAAACGGCAGGCACAAGTCGGAACCGTAGCTCCCATTCAGGTCGTGAGCTCGCAGAGCACCGTCGCCACCGACCAGCAGAACCTGATCGTGGCTCAGAACAACCTGCAACTGCAGCAATTGCTCATGAAGAACGCGCTCAGCCGCAGCATCGAGGACCCGGTGCTCGCCGAGGCTGATGTCATTCCCACATCGACAATGGAACTGCCGCTGCAAGAGCCGGTCACTCCCATACAAGACTTGATCAACGACGCTCTGCGCCATCGCGCCGAACTGGTGGAGTCGCGGATTGACTTACAGTCGCGCGATATCAACACCAAGGCCGTGCGCAACGCCATGCTGCCCACCCTGCAGGCGTTTGCCTATTACGGCGGATCCGGAGTGGGCGGCGATGTGAATGCCCTGGTGCCCAACTGCTCCACGACCAGCGGTAGCTTGTGTTTCAATCCCACGACTGCCCCGCCGCCGTTTCAGACGGCCAATACGGTCAGTTACGCCGGCACTCTGAACCAACTTGTAAATTCGACCGCGCCCGATAAGGGCTTGGGCCTCACGCTCAGCATTCCCCTTCGCAATCGCCTGGCACAATCGAACCAGGTGCGCGCCGAACTTGAATACCGCCAGGCGCAGGTGCGTGAGCTACAGCTTGAAAATCAGGTGCGGATCGAGGTTCGCAATGCGCAATTTGATGTGCGGCAAAACCGCGTCTCGGTGCAGGCAGCGCAATCCGCCGTCGATCTGGCGCGCCAGACCCTGGACGCCGATCAGCAGAAATTAAAAGTGGGCCTCACCACCCAGACCGCGATCCTGCAAGATGCCGCCACCTTGACCACCGGCGAGTCGAATCTGGTTTCGGCGAAGGCGGCTTACGAGAAGTCGCGCATCGAACTCGATCGCGCCACCGGATTGCTGCTCGACCACGCCGGAATCGATATCGCCGACGCCACCCGCGGTCAGGTCACGCACCTGCCCAGCGTGCCTTATGTCGCGCCGCGTCAGGATGCGCCTCCCGCAGCACAGCCGTCTTCCACGCCCGCGCCGCCGGCCCAGCCTCCGCCCGGAGGACAAATGTAGCATCGAGCCCTGCCCCACAAGATTATGCCGGCGTTGACGTGATTGAAGTTGTTGGGCGCGTACGTACAATTCTGTACCTCACAACGTTCCTGCAGGAACACTGTGGAAATCTTTGCGCGGATACCCGCATCGTCGCCGCACTTGGTTGGAACTCAGCCTCGCCTGATACACTACGCCCGATGGCGACACCCCGGCGGCCGGCAGTGCCCAGGTTCTTCCTCTGGCTCTTACCTTTATCGTTTGTGCTGCAGCTTGCCGCCATCGCAGCCTTCCATCAGTATCGAACCCGTCCAGGCGACGACCACTTCGAGTTTGGCTGGGAGATGGGTCGCGTGGGCCGGTCGATCGCCCTCGGACACGGCTTCAGCAGTCCTTACGAAGGCAACACCGGCCCCACGGCCTGGGAGCCGCCGCTCTATCCCTATATGATCGGCGGAGTATTTAAGATTTTCGGCATCTACACCTACGCTTCCGCCTGGGTATTGCTGAGCATCAACAGCCTGTTCGCGACGCTCACCTGCATCCCGATTTTCTTCATCGCGCACAGAACCTTTGGGGAACGCATCGCCCGATGGTCGGCGGGCACGTGGGCCCTCTGTCCCTACGCCTGGTATTGGTCCGTTCATTGGATCTGGGACACAACCTTCACGCCGCTCGTCCTGGCTTGTCTGTTCTTGCTTGCTTTGGAATTGCAGGAATGGCCGGGCTGGCGAGGCTGGGTGCGATTCGGCGCATTGTACGGCGTTGGCGCGCTTGCCAATCCCACCATGCTCGCGTTCCTGCCTTTCGGCGGCCTCTGGATTTGGCGGCAGAGATACCGGCGAGGGCTATCCTCCTTGGGCGGAGTCGCTCTTTCTTTCGTGGTGTTCTTTCTGGTTCTAACGCCTTGGCTGGTGCGGAACTACGAAGTTTTCGGACGCTTCGTCTTTCTCCGCGACGATTTCGGATTGCAAATCCGGTTGGGCAACGGCCCTAACGCCGACGGCATGCTGATGGCCTACCTCCAGCCCAACCTCAACCGGCTGGAGCTTGAGAAGTTTCAGCAGATGGGCGAACTCGCTTATGCGGAGTCCTGCAAACGGTTGACCTTCGACTGGATCCACGAGCACCCGGCGCGCTTTGCGGTCATAAGCCTGAAGCGCTTCTTCTACTATTGGAACGGCGTTCCAAGGGCGACCGGCAGCCTCGCCCCCGTGGATTTTCGCACTTCAGCTTTTCTGGCGACGTCGGTGCTGGCGCTTTGGGGACTCGGTCGGGCGCTGCGCCAGAAGCAGCCTGGGGCATGGCTTTTCGCGGGACTCGTCCTGACGTATCCGACGGTGTATTACTTCGTATTTCCGCACGCCCGCTACCGCCATCCCATCGAACCGGAGTTGCTGATCCTGATTGTGTTTTTGCTGTCGGAAGTGACGTGGCGCAGGGCGTCCTCGTTACCCGCTGAGCGCATATTTCGGCAGAAAGCGGTGTGAGACAATTTCGAGTTCGCAAACCATCTGTGAAAGCAGGATGGCCGCACTCCACCTATGAACCTTTCCGTTGTCATCATTACTTTTGACGAAGAGGCCGACATCGGACGCGCGCTCGCGAGCGTGCAACCGCTGGTCGCGGATGGCAAGGGCGAAATCATCGTCGTCGACGCGGGATCGACTGACCACACGGTCGAGATCGCGAAATCGTTCGGCGCGAAAGTGTTCGTCGAGAAATGGAAAGGGTTCGCCGCGCAGAAGAACTCGGCCATCGACAAGGCGTCGGGCAATTGGATTCTGAGTCTCGATGCGGACGAGGAGCTCGACCTCCAGTTGCAACAGGCACTGCACGAACTGCTGAGAACTCTCGACCGCCTGTCGGCTCTCGGCAAGGGCGCAGGTAATCATTCGCTTACAGTGACTGATGCTCCGACTGACATCGGCACTGACTTCGACGGCCTATCGATACCCCGGAAGAATGAATTTCTCGGTCGTTGGATCAGGCATGGCGGCTTCTGGCCTGATCCAAAGCTGCGCCTCTTCCGTCGCGGACGCGGCAGTTTCGAGAGTCGCGCGGTCCATGAAGACGTTCACGTCGAGGGGTTTACCAGACGAATTCAGTACGGCGCGCTCCTCCACCACTCCTACCCGACGCTCTCCGACTACATCGAGCACATGAACCGCTACTCGTCGCTGGGCGCGGAGATGATCGTGGCAAAGGGCAAGGTCCGGGTCAGCGTGATCAACATCGTCCTGCGTCCGCTGGCAACGTTCCTCTACAACTACTTTTTCCGTCTCGGCTTCCTCGACGGCTGGGAAGGCCTGCTGCTGCACCTCTATCACGCGGTCTATGTCTCGTGGAAATACGCGAAAGCCTGGGAACTCTCGCGCGAGCGGCCGTGATGGTTGTAGAGACGTTGCAAGCAACGTGTCTACGCTGGCTTGATCTATTCGTAGAGACGTAGCTTGCTACGTCTGGGCACGCCGATGAACCCCGCCTCACACCCCCACTGACCGACCGGTCGTTCTGACCCCACCTTCTCGCCTTGCTCCCGCGCGAACACTTCCCTATCATCGAGACAGAGCACCGGGGTTCGCATGGCAAAGAAGCCGTCCAAGCCGCAAGTAGCGGAGAGTCCGATCGCCGACGTTTTTGAAAGCCGCCATCCTTCCGCTGCTGAGAAGAACTGGGCAGAGAAGACGCTCGCGCCGACGCTCGAAAAAGCTCCCGAGCGGCCCATCGGCGCCCCCACCGGCGTGAATCTCGACGAGCACGGCCACGCGCGCTTCACCACGATTTCCGGCGTGCCGATTCGCCGCCTCTACACGCAAGCCGATCTGCCGGAGGACTGGAGCGAAGAGCAGCATCTCGGCTATTCCGGCCAACCGCCCTACACGCGCGGCATTCACGCCACGGGATATCGCGGCAAGCTTTACACCATGCGGCAGTTCTCCGGCTTCGCTTCGCCCGAAGAGACCAACCAGCGCTACAAATATTTACTGGAACACGGCGGCAGCGGACTTTCGGTGGCTTTTGATCTGCCCACGCTCATGGGCTACGACTCCGACCATCCCGCCAGCGAGGGCGAAGTCGGCAAGTGCGGCGTTGCCATCGACTCGCTCGAAGACATGGAGATTCTTTTCGGCGGCATCGATCTGGAGAAGACCACGGTCTCGATGACCATCAACTCGCCTGCGTCCGTGCTGTGGGCCATGTACCTGGTGGTCGCGGAAAAGCAGGGAGCCGACTGGAAGAAAATTTCGGGCACGATTCAGAACGACATCCTCAAGGAATACATCGCGCAGAAGGAATACATCTATCCGCCGGCGCCCTCAATGCGGCTGGTCATCGACACCTTTGAGTTCGGCTCGATATTCACTCCGCGGTTCAACACCATTTCCATCAGCGGATATCACATCCGCGAGGCGGGTTCGACCGCGCTCCAGGAACTGGCGTTCACGTTGTACGACGGCGTCGAATACGTGGAATGGGCGTGCCGGCGCGGGCTTGATGCAGATGAGTTCGGTCCGCGCCTGAGCTTCTTCTTCAACGCGCACAACGATTTCTTCGAAGAGATCGCCAAATACCGGGCCGCGCGCAAGATCTGGTATCGAGTGATGAAAGACCGTTTCGGCGCGAAGAACCAGCGCACCTGGCTGCTGCGCTTCCATACACAAACTGCCGGAGTATCTCTGCCCGCGCAGCAGCCCATGAACAACATTGCCCGCGTCGCCGTCCAGGCGCTGGCGGCCGTTCTGGGCGGAACCCAGTCGCTGCACACGGATTCCTACGACGAGGCTCTGGCTCTTCCCACCGAAGAAGCGGCCCGCATCGCGCTGCGCACGCAACAGATCATTGCGTATGAGTCCGGAGTCACGCAGACGGTTGACCCCCTCGGCGGTTCCTACTTCCTCGAGAACCTGACGCTGCAAATGGAAAATGGCGCCTTCGACTATTTCGGCAAGCTCGACGCCATGGGCGGCATGGTGAAAGCCATCGAACGAGGCTATCCGCAGAAAGAGATTTCCGAGGCTTCCTACCAATATCAGCGTGCGGCCGAGGCCCGCGAGAAGGTGATCGTCGGCGTCAACGAGTTCGTCATCGAACAGGAGTCGCCGCACATTCTCTACATCGGCGAGACCGTAGCCCGCCAGCAGTCGGCGAAGCTGAAAACTCTGCGCGCACGCCGCTCGAATGAGGCCGTAAACCGGGCGCTTGAGGCGCTGAAGAAGGCCGCGGCCGAGGAGCCGCACGCTGGAACCAACGGCAACGTTTCCTCCGCCAACACCATGCCCTACATCGTGGACGCCGTCCGCGCCTATGCCACCGTAGGCGAGATTTGCGAAGCCTTGCGGCAGGTCTATGGCACGTACACGGAAGTGAGCATCACCTAGAGGGCAGTGACTCTAATTTGTTTTCTTCTTCTTGCTCTTTTTCGCCGACCCGGCGCCCTCCAGCCCCCACAAAAGCAGATGACACTTGCGGCACATATCCTTCGTTTCCGTATTTTGGTTCAGAGCATCTTCGGGAATCTCAGATCCCATCTTCAGAAGATGCAGCTTCGTTCCCCCATGTGCCAAGTGGCAACTGATGCAGGACATCTCACCGCCATTAAGCGGATCGCGACTTCCACTCACGGGATGACGTTCGTACGGATGTCCCGTGCGATTGTCGGCCGCGAGTGCAATGGTCGGCAGGTACTGCGAGGGAACGCTCGTTGCGGTACGAAGGTGACAACTCAGGCAAAGCTCATTCACTTTCGCCCGCAGTAGGCGAGGATTCGCCGAAAGGTGTGGATTGTGGCACCGCAAACACATCCCAGAGGCGTAGGGGAAGTGCGGGGACAGAAACGTCACCGGTGGATGACACTCCAGGCAAACCATGGCCTTCGCCTGCTTGAGAACGACATAGCTCGCATCCTCCCGGTTCTCGATACTGTGGCAAGAAGCGCACCCCAGCTTGACAGCGGGATGAACGTGATCTCCGGTGGCGAGGTCGGCATGGCATTCCAGGCAAGCCGAGTTCTGATCGACCCGAGTAGGATGCGAACCGGCATAGCACAGGCACGGCCCCAACAGCCAGACAACCATCACGCGAAGCGCGAAGCTCGCCGAGAGATTCATAGAGGTCCTCGATCAACGGTCCTGGTTTGAATCCTGCGACGCTCCCGTCATTGTTCCCGCAGGTTTGAGCCGAACCAGGTATGGCGAAAAGGGCGTGACTTCCAGCGCCAATTTATCTTTGGCCGAATAGATGCGAGGCGGCCGCGCTTTCACGAACTTCAACTGGCCCGCCCAGGGATCGAGTTTCACGCGGCTACCGAGCGGCAGCGCAACGATCTGCTGCGGGTTATCGAGTTCGAGCGCGGGTGCGGCCTCCGCGATTGGACTCATGAACGAAATGCGATTGTCAGTCACCAGGCTCTCGCCCAGATTCGCCTTAGTCAGGTTGGGCATCTTTCGGCCATACTTGGCCAGGGCCTTGAGGAAGAGACCAGGTTCGGCAAGGCTGCCTTGATAAGGTGAGTTGGCAAGAAGCTTCAATCCCAGGGCATCGGCTTCGCGTTCCTGCTCAGCGCTATGTTTGAAATCAAAGAGCGGCAATTGTTGCAGGCTGGGCACGACCATGCGATCGTTGAACGCGAAGCTGCTATCGAGATCGTGGCTCAGCGCCGCATGGGCCAGAGCGTGCGCCAGAATAACGGCCAGCGCGGCTTCGTTCGGCAACGCGTCCAAAAGTCCGCGGCTGACCAGAATCGTGTGGCCAATCGTTGCCACTTCGATGGGCGTCGTGGGAATAATCCGGCACCGTACTTCGGGGTCGAGAACAATCTTGTTGGTGACTTCCAGATTCGTGATCACCGTTTGCAGAACCTTGTCGACCTCGCCCGCGGGCACGATCAACCCCAGTTCCTCGAGCTTGACGATCACGTTGTCTTCAGCGCGCCGCTGCCAGGAGCGCTGAATATCGAGCGGACTCTGGTCGGGACTCTCCGACAAATCCTTGGCGGCCTCCGGATCGACCACAATCTCCGTGAACTCCGACGCCCGGCGCGGGCCGAGATTGTAGCCCCAGATTCGGGTCTGGGCCTTCAGCCTGGGATTCTGGGTCTGCGGTTTGTTGGAGTCGAATTCTTCCGAATAAACCACCGCCGGAAGCCACACTCCCGCGCGCAGGTTCAATCGCCAACTGTCGATGTGAAAAGTACCGTAGCTGCCGTTGAAACGGACAATGTTGTAGCCCGCATCCTCTACCCATATAGCGCCCTTGAACCGAGCCGCGTTCCGATCTTTGCGAGGACTGACTTCAAAGACCAGGCAGCGCACTTCTCCCAAGAATTCGCTCTGCAGGTAGCGCAATTGATAATTCCTGCGGTCGAACCCCGTGCGATCGACGAAAATCATGCTGGAGAAGCCTACCGGACTCAGCGAATAGAGCTTCGAAAACGAGCCCGCCATCCGCTCGACCAACCGCTTGTCCAGATAAAACTCTTCCTTCGCCTGCTGGAATTGCACTCGTCCCAGAAAGTAACGGTCTTCAGCAGGAACGAATCCCAGAGTGGCGTCGGGTTGCATGCGCTGCAGATAGGTTTCCACCATCGGGCTGTAGCTGCGCATGGTGGTGGCCAGCGCGCGTTCGTTGGCGATGATTCGATCAATCGCTTGTTCGGGATTGGATCTCGGAATACTACCTGCGAAAACGGGGATAGAAGCCAGCAGGATAACAACCATGACAAAGCAGCGCCGCGTCATTGTCCGCCTCCTGTAGATCTAAGTCGCGTGAACCGGAACGAGTACGACATCAGAGCCGAGCGTGAGCATCAAGGGCGGGAGAGGATAACGCTGGAAACGAGACAGGATCTGACCTGCGGGACGCGGGAGAGATCCCACCTCCGGCCAGCCCATGCGAGAGGACATACTGCCGAGGCTTTGCATAGAGCCTCACTCCTCGGAAAAGAAAGGCCGAAACGGCAGTTCCGAGCAGAAACAGGGGAAGGACAGCCGCGATTCTAGCGGCGGAGCGTTTTTTGCACAGTGAGGGCACTCACGGGACGGCGTGATCTGCCTCATAGCCCGTTTGTTGCCAAAAGCGACACAGTCTCGCGAAAGTGCGCGCGCGGAAAAAAGCGCAGGAGCTGCGAAGGAAGACGCGACTCCAGGTGAGAATGCTCCGGACTGCTTGAACTTGCCGCTCGTAAGTGATTGAAAATGCGCAGATCCAACGACGAACGAGATGGCAGCAAGCGTGCGATTTCAGAGTTCTCAAAGGGGTTAGAGGCGGTTAGAGGCTCAGGGAAGACATCCAGTTATGGCGAATGCAGCGGAATCCGGCGTACCTCGAACCTGGAGGACTACGCAAGTGTATGCGATGGCCTGCATCTGCCTGGTCATCGGCCTCGCTTTGGGATATTTGTTCCGCGGGTCGGCGTCTCGTTCGGTTCCAACCTTGCGGGCGACTCAGACGACGGCTCCCGCAGGTACACCAGCAGACGCGCACCCGCAAATGCCAAGCCTTGAAGATATGAAGCGCATGGCCGACAAGAAGGCCGAACCCCTGCTCGCTAAGTTGAAAAGCGATCCCAACAACTCCGATCTGCTCAACCAGATTGGCACGCTCTACAAAGCGACGCATCAATTTAAAGAAGCCGCTGGATATTTTAAGAAGGCCATCGATGCCGATCCCAAGAATGTGGCCGCGCGCACCGACTTGGCTTCGTGCCTGTTCTACGAAGGCGACGCGGACGGCGCGATCAACCAACTCCAACAGTCTCTCCGCTACGATCCCAAGGATGCCAATGCGCTCTTTAACCTGGGAATGATCCGTTTGCAGGCAAAGAACGACCCCACCGGTGCGGTGACCGCCTGGCAGCAGTTACTGAAGTTGAATCCCACGCTGGCAGACGAAAAGAAGGCCGCAGTCCAGAAGTTGATCGCTCAAGCCCGGAAGCCCAAGGCGAGCAATTAGCCATTCTCCGAAGCAACTCTTCCAGACCCAGTTGAACACGCACACGAACCCTACTTCGCGGTCGCCCGCAAAGAGAGAGCGCTAGCTTTGCCCACCAGATTGGCGCACTCTCAGAAACCTCGGTGGGGCGAGCGGGCAAGCGTCGAACCACATGGTGCGAAGAAGAGAGAAAAGAAATGACGGTCGTAACGGGGGCGTCCCTAAAGTTTCCTACGAAAGGCCGATGTAGTCGGTATGGCCACACTTGTACCTCATCGGCGCCCCTGGCCGCTTTGTTCGCTTCTGCTGTGTTGCGCCGGAATTTCTCCGGCCATTGCCGGCGACCCGGCGGAATTCACGTACCGCACCAACGCCACCGAAGTTCGCCTGAGCTTCTCCGCCACGGATCAGAACAATCACGGAGTGGCCACGTTGCAGGCCAGCGATTTCGCGGTCGTTGATAAGGATGTTATCGTCCGCAAGTTTGAAAGCTTTACCCGCTCCGATTGGACGAAACTGGAAATCGCCATTCTCATCGACGCCAGTGAATCCGTCACGCCGCGTTTCCGCCACGAGATCGCCGACGTTTTGGATCTGATTTCCCAAACCGCGGGAATCCTCGACGAAAACCTTTCGATGTTCTCCTTTCACGGCCTCGAACCCGCGCTGCTTTGTGCCGGGGTTTGCCGCGCCACTCGCGCCGCCGAGCGGCTCCCGGCAGGACGCGCCGGCGGCCTTACGCCCTTGTTCGACACCATCGTCTTTGCGTCCGACTTTCTTTCGCATCGGAGCGATGCTCATGCCGAGAGAGTCCTTATCGTTTTCTCGGACGGCGCGGATACGATCAGCCGAAACTCGCTTGCTGACGCCATCGACGCGGCGCTGAGCAATGATGTTCAGGTTGACGGCATCGACCTGAACCAGCCTTCGTACTCTTCGGAAGGCGCCGCGGTTCTGCGAAATGTAGCCATCACGACCGGCGGCCATTATTTTCCACCGCCAGACGGCGCCGCTCATGCCGTGAATGTAATACTTGAAGATTTTCGGGCAAGCTATACGATCAGCTATCGACTACCGAGTCAGGCCTCCGGATTCCATCGGGTCCGGATTCTTCCCACTCATGACCTCAACCTGCAGTTCCGCAGTCGAAGCGGATACTACTTTCCCAACCGAGTTCAGTAATTGGGGGCTTATGAAACGCACGTTATTCTGCATTTTTGTGCTCGCTCTCCCCGTTCTTCTCTCCGCGCAAAGCGCGCACAACCACCAGCAAGGCACCATCGTCCGCATGCGTATGACGGATTGACTGGGCCCGCAGCACGGATTTATGGCCCAGATGTCGGGCGGCGGGCAAATGGAGCCGGCTCTGCTCTGCCCCGAATACGTTCTGGTGGCGGACAAAGTGGTCTACGTCATCAGCGGCAAAAGCTCCGAACAACTCATCCCCCTGGCGGAAGTCACGCGATTTCGCCTGCAGAAAAACGAAATGCTGAATCGCATTGATGACGCCTCCAAGGAATCTCATTTCCACATCAAGGCCATGGTGCTGCGGCCGGAATGGGATCGTAATCAAATGCTCGAGGAAGCAGAGGCCAGCGCCATGATCACCCGTCACTTAGATCCCGCCACCATGAGAGAACACTAGCGGCAGCGGAACCAAGGCGGCTTCGAGATTGGGGCGGGAAGCTACTTGCGAGGCTTCCCTACACGCTGGGCGGTCGCGAACATCTTCGCAACCGTGTCCAGGTCTTTGGGCTGTACTTTCCCCGCAGGAATGCGCAGGTGAGTGAGGTCTTCCAGCTTCAGCAACAGATCGACCAGCGCCATCGAGTCAATCAGTCCAGACGAAACCAGCGGAGTGTTCTCATCCAGGGTCACGCCCGGTTTTCGGATTAGGCGAACGACGTGTTCAATCATTTGCTGTGCTTCTTCGGTCATGCGGATATCACTCTCCTAAGACTCAACCCCAAGTTCCGGATGCTCCTGCAGCAGCTTCTCGCGCGTAGCGGAACGTGCCGCCTTCCCGGCCGTGCTCTTCACAATCCATTTCGGAGGCTTCAGGAAAATCGTACGAACCGCGACTCCCATGGCGGCTACGACCAGGCTGCGGATCTCGCTCTCAATCTCTGCCACGTCAGGGAGAAGTTCCTCGGGTTCCACTTCCGCGACCACGACGATGTCTTCCGTCCCGAGATCGGGATTGTACACGCCCATCGCGATCACGCGGCCGTCATGAATGGCGGAATGGCCAGCGACAATTTCCTCAATGTCCTGAGGATAAATATTCTCACCGCCGATAATGAGCAGGTCTTTCTTCCGGCCCACTACATACAGTTCGCCCTCCAAATAGAACCCGAGATCACCCGTGTGGTACCAGCCATCGACGATCACCTCGGCGGTGAGGTCGGGACGGTTGTAGTAGCCCTCGAACAGACAATCGCTTTTGACCAGAATTTCGCCGACGCAGCGGTCGCTAACGACTACGCCAGAATCCGAAACGATACGAACTTCATGATTGGGCAGCAACCGGCCAGACGAAGTGAATGCAACCGCGCCTGAAGCTCCCTCTGCCACCGGAACTACACGATGGGCGCCGCGAAACGCTCGACCATCCGCCCAAACGCGCGCCGGACCGGCTGGCCGATTAAGGTCCGATTGCGTCACCGCGAATACGTTCTCCGCCATGGCATAGGAGGATTGCAAAACTTCGCTCTCAATCGCGAAGGCCTTCTGGAATTCAAGCATGCTGTTCGCGCGGACGGGCTCGGAACAATTGATCAGGGCGCGTACCGACGACAGATCGTACTGCGCCCACCGGCTCTGCGGCGTCCGCCGGGGCACAAACTGAAAAGCAAAATTCGGCAGCCATGCCAGGGTGCACTTGTACTCGCTGATGATCTGCAACATGGTTTCCGGGTGCATCACCCAGTCCAGAGGCGACTGCATCACAACTGGGATGTGGCAAGCCATGGGCAACATGAAACACGCGATCAGCCCCATGTCATGGTAAAGAGGCAGCCAGCTGTAAACGCGGTCTGTCGCTCCATCGATCCTCAGCGCACGCTCTAAATGTCCGACTTGGCGCAGCACTGCAGCATGGGTCAGCGCCACTCCCTTCTGCAGCCCGGTTGTGCCCGCCGAGTGCTGGATGAATGCCAGGCTCTCGGCTTGAATCCTGGGAAGCGGAATATCTCGTTCTCCGTCTGCGTCCCCGGCGTCTCGCGCGCGAAGCAGCTTTGTTCCCTCATCGAGCGACACGTGGCCCAGCATCTCCTCGGGGAATTCTTCGTCGATGATCACGACCTTGGCTTTGAGATTTGCCGTGACTCCAGCCAATCCGGAGCGGTATTTCAAAGGCTCGATCTTGAAATTGGGGTAAGCGAGAAACGTGGGCGCCGCGCCCAGCATCATCGCTCCTACAAACGTGGTCATCGCAGCGATGCTCTGCGGCATGATGATGACCGCTCGGTCCCCGACGGTCACACCGCGGTCTCGAAGCACCGCAGCCTGCCCGCGAGCACGCTGGCGAAAGTCGGCAAAAGTCACCGTTTGCCGCTCGTCTTCGTCAATCCAGGCGATAATAAACGGACGGCTCGCCGGTGCCGCTTCGAGCGCGTCGATAAGATTGCGGAATTGCACCCAACATTATTGCATTCGAGAAAGTCGACTGTTCTTGTAAGTGGCGAATCAGCCCTTTATTCTTGTTCGCTGTCTCCAGCGGGATCGCCAGCGCTGATCTCTGACGCTGATTTTCATGCATGCAATCGTTAGTCCCGCGCCCGCTTCGGTTTTTATGAACGCAGGGGAGGAATGTTGTTTCAAGGCATCCTGTACTGTCTGCTGTTCTTGCTTTGCGCAGTGGTCCTCGCCAAGGTCCGCTCGCGAACGGTGCGGCAGTCCGTTCTGCTGGTTGCCAGCTATGCCCTTTATGTAACGTGGGGACCATGGTTCGCCGCCGTTCTTCTCACTTCCACCGTCGTGAACTTTCTGGTGGGCGAATGGCTCCGCCGAAAACCTTCCGGTGCCGTCCTGCTTCTCGGCATTCTTCTGAACCTGGCATTGCTGGGTAGTTTCAAGTACTTGCCGGAAGTTGCGGTCCACATTCCGCTCGCCTCGCTGCAAAGGTTCTCGCATCTGGCGTTGCCTCTGGGTATCTCGTTCTGGACATTCCAGGCCATGAGTTACCTGTTTGATCTTTATCGTGGCGAGGAACTCGAACCGTCTTTCGTGGAGTTTGCCTTGTACATGGTTTTCTTCCCCGTCACGATCTCCGGCCCGATCTGCCGCATGCCCGATATGCTTCCGCAATTTCGTTCCCAGAAACCCACTCGTTGGAATGACGTAGGGCGTGGATTGACGCGCGTCGCTACCGGCGTGTTCATGGTGCAGTTGGCCAAACTGCTGGGACAAGGAATTCTTGGCGGCGACGGCATCACCACCGGATTCGATCGAGTCACGCACTGGAGCGGCACGGATGTCTGGTGCCTGGCGCTGGGATACGGTTTGCAGCTTTTCCTGGATTTCGCGGGCTACTCGCACATCGCTATCGGCGCCGCGCAAGCCCTGGGTTTCACGGTGCCCGAAAACTTCGCTCGTCCCTTTCAATCCACCAACCCCTCCGTCTTCTGGACGCGCTGGCACATGTCGCTGTCCTTTTGGATTCGCGATTACGTTTTTCTTCCGCTGGCAATGTTGCGTCGTGAGATATGGTGGCGCAATCTCGCGTTAGTGATCGCGATGGTCCTATTCGGATTGTGGCATCGGGCAAGCGTGCTGTTTCTGCTCTGGGGTTGCTACCACGGAGTGCTACTGGTACTGCATCGTCAAGTGCAACAGGTGGAGAGCAAGCTCAACTGGGAACTTCCCGCCAACTTCTGGACTCCGCTCTCGTGGATCGCGACCATGGCTCTCATCAACCTGGGATGGATCTTCTTCCGCTCCAACTCTCTGCCCCAGGCGCGACAGATGCTGGCGGCTGTGCTGTCACCGGCGAGCTATCTTTCGCACTTTCTGAGTGGCAGCCTATATCTGTTGGTGGCGGCCCTAGCGGTGGCATACGGGATCGCTCTGTTATTGATTGATGCGCTCGATCGCCCCGCGGTTGAGGCGCAAACCGCCGAGACCGACTCCCGTCCGGGAATCGTCGCGCTCATGGCTCGCTGGCGCTGGTTCTGGATCCCGCCTCTCTACGCGCTGGCGTTGCTTTTCTTGCTAATCGTGACACTGACTCGCGGGTCCAGCACGGCGCAGTTTATGTACAACAAGTTTTGAACTCGGACTTGAAATCCTCTCTGGGTTCGCGATATCAACGATTTCCTGGACCGAATCAAGGGTGTGTTGCTACAATTGCGCCGTCCAACCGACAGCCCAGCACGTGGTGTGGAAATGTGATTCGGGCGGAACCTTTCCGCTGGGTTGCCAAATCTCCCACGAGAGGTGTCTATGAAAAAGCTGCTGTTAGCGCTGGGGCTGCTCGCATCGACGACACTGTTTGCGCAGAGTCCGTTCGATGGGACCTGGATTACTAAACTGGACACGGCCAAGTTTCCCACGAAGCCGGACCAATTTTCACTGAATAAAAACATGTATGAATGCCTGACTTGCGTTCCGAAGGTCGCGGTGAAGGCCGACGGGACTGATCAGACAGTCACGGGCCATCCGTACTACAACACCATCGCCGTGCACGTGGAAAATGCCAGCGCGGTCGAGATCATCGAAAAGAAAGACGGGAAGGTCATGTTCACCGACACCGCGACCGTCTCGACTGACGGGAATACGCTCAACGACAAGTTCACGGATACGACTGGAACTCAGCCGGTGACCGGGGAAGTTACGTCCACCCGGGTAAAGCCGGGACCAGCCGGTTCGCACGCGCTCTCAGGGTCGTGGCGCACATCGAAGGTCGACAACATCTCCAACAATGGGTTGACCGTGACCTATCAAGGCACCGCCGAGGGTCTGAAGATGTCGGATCCGAACGGGAACAGCTATGACGCGAAGTTTGACGGCAAAGAGTATCCGATCCAGGGAGACCCCGGAAACACGATGGTTTCGCTGAAGCGGATCGGAGACGACACGATTGAGGAGAGCGACAAGCGGGACGGGAAACTTGTCGGTGTCGGCCGCATGACAATATCCAAGGACGGTAAGTCCATCCAAGTTGAATACACCGATAAGCAGCACGGGACCAAGACCACTTTCACCATGGAGAAGCAGTCGTAAGGTTTGGCGGCGCGGCGGTTTTCCGCCGCGCTACTTTTGCAATGGCCCGTCTCACTTCTCGCGGATCAAGCCGCGCAGTCTATCTACCACAAGTTTTGAACTCAGACGGGATTCGGGCTGCGCCAGAGAAAATGGACAATTCGACCCGCCCGCGAAACTCGCAACAGGCGCTAGCCGAACGATCTTTCCTGTTTTCCAGACTGTCACGCCAGCGGCGTACACTTACCAGTTGCACCAGGGCGATAGAGACATTTTAGCTAGACCCGCCCTTCGGAGCCCGGAATGAAACTAATCCTTAGATTTTTCGCAGCATCCTGCATCGCTACCTGCGCTCTCGCCGCCTCCGCGCAAAATGCACCCGCGCCAGAGACGCACGGCATCGCCGTCGCCAGCATGGATCGCTCGGTCAAGCCGGGTGACGATTTTTATCAATACGCCAATGGCGAATGGATCAAACGCACTGAAATTCCTCCGGATCGCGCCGAGGTCGACGTCTTTTCGAACCTTGCGGACCTCAGCAATAAGCGCACAGCCGACTTGATCGAGGAGATCGCCAAGTCCAACCCGCCCGCAGGCTCGGGCGCCCGCAAAGTTGCGGACCTCTACAACTCCTACATGGACGAGGCCGCCATCGAAGCGAAAGGCCTTGCCCCTCTCCGCCCGCACCTGGAAGCGATAACTGCCATCCATGACAAGCGAGAACTGGCGCGCGCCCTGGGTGAAACCTTGCGCGCCGACGTGGACGCGCTCAATAACACTAACTTTCACACGGCGAATCTTTTTGGACTCTGGATCGCTCCGGGCTTCAATGATTCGGAGCACTATACCGCCTATCTGCTGCAGGGCGGACTGCAACTGCCGGATCGTGAATATTACCTCGGCGACAACGAGCACGCGCGCAACCTGCGCGCCCAGTATCAGAGCCATATCTCCGCAATTCTGAAACTCGCTGGATTCACAGATACGGATGCCCGCGCGACACGCATTCTTGAACTCGAGCACTCCATTGCGCAGATCCATCGCAGCCTGGCCGATAACGAAGACATCCACACAGCCAACAACACATGGACTCAGGCCGACTTTTCGGCTAAAGCTCCAGGCCTGGACTGGGCCGAGTATTTTCGCGGAGCTGGCATCAGCCAGCAAGGCAGTTTCATTGTCTGGCAGCCGGAAGCCTTCAAGGGTGAGTCGGCTTTGGTGACCTCTACTTCTCTCGACACATGGAAGGACTGGCTCTCGTTCCACCTGATCGAGGCCTATGGCGGAGTGCTTCCAAAAGCGCTGGCGGACGAACGCTTCGCTTTTGTCGGCAAGGTACTTTCCGGCACGACGCAGCAGCGTCCCCGCTGGCAGCGCGGCGTATTTGTCGTGGACGGCCTTCTGGGCGACGCCGTAGGCGAGATCTACGCGCAGCGGTACTTCTCGCCAGAAGCCAAGGCGCAGGCACAGGCCATGGTGGCCAACCTGATTGCTGCTTTTCGCAAGCGCATTGAAGCTCTCTCCTGGATGGATCCGGCGACTAAGGCGGAAGCCCAGGCCAAGCTCTCTACGCTGTACGTCGGAATCGGCTATCCGGAAACCTGGCACGACTACTCCAGCTTTGAAGTAAAGGCAGGTAATATCTTTGGCAACATTTGGCGGGGCCGCCTGTCCGATTATCGCCGCCAGATCGCGCGCCTCGGCAAGCCAGTGGACCGGAAGGAATGGTCGATGACGCCGCAGACGGTGAATGCGGTAAACCTGCCGCTACAGAACGCACTCAATTTTCCCGCCGCGATTCTGCAACCGCCGTTCTTCGATCCTCTTGCCCCGGCTGCGACCAACTATGGCGCCATCGGCACCGTAATCGGGCACGAAATCAGCCACACCTTCGATACGGAAGGCAGCGCATTCGATTCGAAAGGCCGCGTGCGTAATTGGTGGACCCCCGCCGATCTTGCGCATTTCGAAGCTGCCACGGCACAACTCGCCGCCCAGTATGACACCTACAAACCTTTTCCTGACCTGTCGCTAAACGGCAAGCAGACACTGGCGGAGAACATCGCCGACGTGGCCGGCATCTCCGCTGCCTATGACGGTTATAGGGCTTCTCTCTCGGGCAAGACCGCGCCCCCGCAGGATGGTCTGTCCGGCGATCAGCAGTTCTTCATCGCTTTCGGCCAGAACTGGGGATCGAAGACTCGGGAAGCTGCGCTACGCCAGGAAGTGATGACGGACCCGCATGCACCCGGGGAATACCGGGCGGCCACGGTGCGCAATATCGATGGCTGGTACGCAGCTTTCAACGTGCAACCGGGAGAAAAGCTTTACCTCGCTGCACCCGACCGCGTGCGCATCTGGTAAGAAAGAAAGGTCAGTTCCCGGGCGGCGACAATGACTGTTGCTTTCAAGTCGCCAGGGTGAAAAGGAATACAAAATATAGCATTGCAGAGGTGGAGATCTCCCCGCGAACTTCGCGGATTTTCTTCGCCTGCTTCGCGGTTAGGTGCTCTCCGGTACCCTTCCCAACAACAGGCCCAAAAAAAACGAATGCCGATTCCGAAGACCGGTTCTATTCCACCGGCACCCCGTCTGGCGCAAACACTGGAAACCCGTCCCATGGCCGGGACATGCTTAGCTGCTGGACTGCGGCGGCGCGGTTGTGTTCGAACAGGAAGAGTCCGTAGTTGTAGTGCAAGACCCGGTCTCCCGGATTTTTTCGGATCGCCCATTCATACTCGGCAGCAGTTTCATCCGGGCTTTCGCTGACGTCCCCTGCCTTGAGCATCAGGCGCAAGACCTGATCGGAATGGTTCAGTTGATTTGTGAAAGGCGGCTTCTGCAATCGTTCCAGCATCTCCGTCGCGATGCGGGAACGATCGTGACCGGTAAAGGCCAACAGTTGCTCGCACTCAGCCTCGGAGGGAACATCGGACTCCGTGACGGCGTGCGCAGCCTCGGGAGCCAACTTGCTCGCGATCTGAAAGAACATCGCCCGAGCGAGCAGGTAGTTGCCCCGGGGAGTCATATGCACGTGCTCATAAACCAGGTCGCTGCCGATGATCCCGTTAGGACTTTCCTTGGAAAAAATCGCGTCGGCGTCCACCAGTTCTGCGCCCGGAGACGAAGACGCTACCGAGCGATTGATGTCATTGATTTTGCTGTCCGCGCGGAAACGAAGCGTGTCGAGATCCCGGGCGCGGAGAAAATGTTCCTTGGCCCCCGCGTCTCCCAGCATCCACAGACTGCGGGCAATCCGGAATTCGAGGTCGGCATACTGGTCATCAATCTTGGCCGCAGCAAGGTAAGCCTTCAACGCCTCGGGGTACGAGCGAACGCTTTCCAGATCCATTCCCTGTTGCACTAGCGCCGACCAGGAACGCAACTCGTCTGGTCCCAAATCCTCGCGGTGCAGGGATGAGAACGGTCCACAGTCTTTCAGATTTGTGGCGACGGTACTGACAATGACCCTGGCGCCCGAGCGGCGAGCGACTTCGACGGTGTCGCGCAGGTTCTTCTCAAAATTCTCATACGAATAGCGCATGAGCGGCGAACTCTGCCGCACCTGTTTGTCGAGAAACATCTCCATCCCGCCCCATTCCTTCTTCTGAGTTCCGACCTTGGTCAGAAGCTGGCCAATGCGGGTGGAGCGGACGAAGATGCTGGTGCGGATGACCGGAAGGCTCATGCCGGAAGACGTCAGCGCAGTGCCCGGCCCGTACGGTCCGACGACTTCATTGTTGCCCGAGTAGATGATGAACACGTCGGGACGCTGTTTCGAGAGCCCCTCCGCGATTGGCAACAGCACGTGAGAATTGATGGCGACGCTGCCGGTATTCACGACTTCGAACTTCATCGACGGGTAGCGTTCCCGCAACATCACTTCCAGGTATCGGCTGAAAGCATAGGCCGGATCGGGATCCCCCATGGCCGCCGATTCCCCGAGCACGAAGATTCTGAAGGTCCCCTGCGGTTTCTCCGCCGGAATTGCATATGCTTGCGGCGTCTTGATCATGCCCGGTGGGAAAAAGGGCGCTGGAAAAAACAGGTTGTAGCAAGCAGCGGCATGACCCTGCACAGTGCATGGGACAGTGAGGTCGGTGGAAAACCCCACGCCGAACAGGCGCAACGCTCCCTCGATCACGCCCAACAGCAATACCGGCACGAAGACGGACGTGGCGATCTGCGGCCAGTAGCGCTTGCCGCCACTTGGACGTTCGTTCTTTGTGGGTGCTGCTTCTATGGCTGCGAACATCTCAAATGTTCTTTATGATCGCCGCGTCGCGATTCAGGGCTGGACCAGATCCGATTCGGCGGGCCTAACCGCAGCATCAGATCGTTCCATCATCCAGCCCTGCCGGTCCCCGTGCATGCAGTCATCCCGCCCGGAAGCGGAAAAACGTTATGCCTAGGAAAAACAAAAACGAAGTTCAGGCGCAGAACGCGTCGCAACGGCCTCACTTCCCTTTAACCCCCGTTCTTTTCACGGCTGCGGACGCGGCCACCGTGCCATCCGCATTGTGAGCGACGGAATGGCACATCAGAGTGCACGTATTCATGCTCCGGTTGTAACCGATGGGAGCAGCGCCGTTCGGTCCCACCACGTTACCATCAAAATTCACCATCCGCTCTCCCGTGATCGTCGGGGATGTTGCTCCCATGCCGTGCGCCGTGTGGCAAACCGAACAGCTGAACCCGTACTGAACGGAATGCAGATTGTGCTGCGTAAAACTGGTGTTCGCAAAAATCTGCGCGAGATCGTGACACTTCGCGCACATGGAGAAGGGCCCGGCGATGCTGGTATCGGGATTGGGGAAAAGATTCGTTACCGGTCCGCCCGGAATTGCCGCCTGGCTGAATTGATAATTGCGCTCGAGAATGTGCGAGTTGACCGACCCATGAGGGCCATTCGGTCCGGCGCCGCCGAACTCTCGATTGTCGTCGCTGTTATGGCAATCGGTGCAGAAGATCTGAGTGCCGACCAGCCGCGCAGAAGCCAGTCCCTTCTCGTCTACCATGTTCACCAGCAGGCTCGGCTGGGGCAGCGGACTCGAGCGCGCATGAGTTACGGGATGGCTCGAGGCGGCCGTCGACGCGAGTTCCGGAATGATGTTCAACGAGTCCGGAGCGGAAACCACTCGAATGGGAGCGTATCCGTAGATCACCAGTCGCTGCTTGCCGATGCTGGTTCCGTGGCAGCGTAGACAGGTTTCATATTGATTGACTGCCGGAATGATCGGGGTGATGCCGTCGAGTGCGCTGATGCCGGTCGCTCCCGCCTGCGGCGGACGAATGGCGGGAGGGGCGGAAAACTGCAATTCCGGGTTGGAGGCATGCGCGCTGTGGCAATCCACGCACGTGGCATGCCGGTTGTTGTTGAGCAGCGCCACTTCGGCAGCGTCGTGGAAGTTATTTCCCGAAGGCAGGGGGTGACTTACCTTCGCGACCTCGGCCATGATGTTGGAAATCGCTGGCGACAAATACGTTCCTCCACCGTGGCAGGTCATGCAATTCTGAGTGACCGGATCATAGGACGGAGCCGGGGGCGTCGCCGGCCGCAACAGACGCGCCGGCGCGACTGAATCATGCGACATATGGCACGACGTGCACGCATTCACGCCTACGGTCGCGTAAGATCCAGCGTGCGCGTCTGGCGAAACCTGATTGGTAGCCGTCTGATGGATGCTGTTCGTGAAACCTGCCAGCGGATTGATCTGTCCCTGCACCACCCGCGTCGGATCGTGACACGCCAGACACATCTGCGCATTGGAGCTGTCGCGCACCAGAAAGTTCTGCGCAATCCTGTCCTTGCTCTGAATGTGCGGGTCGTGGCAACTGGTGCATTCGATGTTGCCGCTAATCAGCTTTACCGCCCCCGTCGGGTCGGCGGTCTTGCCTTGTGTGACCAGCGACGCGACCAGGTTCGAGGCGTCTTTCAATGGCATCACCAGACTGAAGGGGTGCGAGCCCGTCAATGTGGTGCCGAAAGAATCGGCACTGTTCAGGGCTCCGATCGTCGGCAACTGTCCGTAGGCCGCGGATTGTCCCACGCCCACTGTACCGTCATGACAACTCAAGCACAGGCTGCTGGTGACACCCAGCGTGGGCTGGGTGTTGCCCAGGTTAGGATCGGTCGTGCTGCTGTAAGGCACATAGGATTTCTGCGACAGCTTCTGGTTCCAGAGCGGTGTGTTGCCGCCCAGCCCACTGTGCGGAGCATGGCAGAAAGTGCAGCCCAGGCTTCCTTGCGAATAGACGGATGCGCCACTCGACAATGTCAGGTTGTGCATGCCCAGTGCATCCACGGTGGGCTGCACCTGGGCAAAACTCTGGGCAACGATGAACATGAACGCTAGTGACAGGAGCGGCTTCACGGTTGTTTCCTCCCGTCCGCCGCTTGCGTGGCACCGTAGTATTGAAACACCTGCACGCGCCGGTTAAAGGAATCCACAACATAGATGCGATCGTGGTTGTCGATATCAAGTCCGGTCGGCAATTGAAACTGTTCGGCCCCGGTTCCCTTCCCCCCGAAGTAATACAGCAGTTGCCCTTGCTCGTCGAAGACCTGCACCACACCCCACTGTCCGTCGACGACGTAAAGATGCGATTCGGAATCAAATCCGATTCCCTTCGGCCGAAACATCCATCCCGCGCCGTCCCCAATTTTTCCGATCGTGTAGCGGAACGTGCCCGAGCGATCGAAGACCTGCACGCGGAAATTCATGGCATCCACCACCGCCAGATCCTCCCCATGCAACCGCAACTCCGTGGGGAAGTTAAACTCGCCGTCGCCGGTGCCCGTTTTTCCGATCGCCTGCAGCACGTTCCCCTGCATATCCATCATGAAAATCTTGTTGCGCAGCGTGTCGGTCACATAAATGCGCTGCGCCACGGAATCCACCGCAATGCCCGTGGGGCGCTTGAAGTATCCTTCGCCGCCTTTCAAGCTTCCAATCACGCGGCGATATTTGCCGTTGGCATCGAAGACAAAAATCTTGCCCGATTGTGAATCGGTCACATAGATATTGTCCTGGGCGTCGACGGCCACGCACTGCGGCGTGAGCATGGGATCTTTCCTCGCGTCGCGCCGCGAGAGGAATTTGTACTTCTGCTGCTCGAAATCGAAGATGTGCACGCCCGCCGCCGCCACGTCGCTCACAAGGATGCGTCCACGCGAATCCGTGACCACGCTGTACGGACTGACCAGGTAATGAAAGTCAGGCGGGCCCGCGATTACGTCGACCACCCGGGTCCAGAAGCTGCGCTTGGGCTTGACCTCGCGCTCCAGGCTGAAGCTGCGCTCGAACGACAGTTTGCGACCGCCGTCCATCAGCAGATCGGGTGCGGACGGCTTGACCGTCTCCTTCGCGCGCTTCGCCGCCATGGCCGGCAGAGCCAACAAGAGCGCGAGCAAGGTCGTCAGCCCGGCCACCATCAGCCCGCTGCGAAAAACCGATCCACTCCGCTCCGCTAGAAGAAGTCGAACCATCTGGATACCCCGACAAAATACGACGTCGTGTTGGCCGGCGCTCCCACTGCGCTGATGCCCTGCGTGAAGCGCGTATACCCCGCCTGCAGTCCAATCCTGCGCAAATGGTACTGCATCTGGCCGTTGAAGATTTCCGTGTTATTGTGCGAGATCGTCGGTCCCAGCGTATTGCTGATCGCGCGACTGAAGCTGCCAGCGAAGACCAGCCGCCGCACCGGTGTCAGCGAGACCCCTCCACCATAGCTTGAACCACCAAATGTAATAAAGTCGTTCACCCCAAGCGTCCCGGAAACCGGTACCAGCCCGCCCGCGCCCAGCAGCGAGATACCCGTCGACTGCGTGTAAATGCCGTTGACGGTAAACTTCCGCGAACCGACCGACGTCGAATAGCCCTCGCTCCGGCTGTTGGTTCCCTGATAGTTCGTCAAACCGCTTTGAGTTCCGTTGAAGGCCGCCGTCCATTGCAGTCCGACCGGCAGACGGCGGTGCAGGTTCGCGCTGTAGCTGTAGTAGGAGGTCGTATAAGTAACCAGCAACGACTGCACGTTCTGGGCGTAAGTGAATACGCCTGACGTCTGGAAACCCTTGATGTTGTGAAAGAAGTTCACGTTGCCGACAAATCCCAGCGCGTTCGTGCCCTGGCCGTTGCTGCTATCCACCACCGAACCGGAGAAGGTGAACATATCCAGCAGGCGCCTCCCGTAGTTCACCGTGCCGCTCAGATAAGTACCGGTATAGTCTTTTCCAAAATACTCCTGGTCGTAATAGGTGGCCTGCGACGATGCCGAAAGGAAATTCGTGAACTGGTACGTGCCGCCTCCGCCCACGGTCGAGGAGTGCGCACCCGTTCCCAGGCTAAGTCCCGGCTCTGCGACCCCGGTACCGCTCAGGCCCTGCGAGAGGTATCCGTTCAGGTTGCTGGTGTAGTTTTCGGTGACATTCAGAGATAGTTTCTGGGTTGGATGAAAACTAGCGCCCGTGTTTACGATGTCGTCGATGTAGCTGGACGCGTTCGAAATCTGCCCCGTGTCCGAAAAGTAGTGGCTGTCGGCCGACGACCGGTCATAGTTCGCATAGAACTGGCCATGAAGCGGCAGGCTGTGTTGCGCGCCGAGTCCCACATCATTCCCTGTTGAATCCTGCACCGACTCCGACTGTCCTGCCAGAAATTCCGGAAACTTGGAGTTTAGACTGTTGCGGTCGAAGAAAGCATTCAGACGAAATCCCGCGATATCGTAGCCTGAGCGCACGTTGAACAACCGCGTGTTGGAGGTCGTCTCCTGACTCGTGCCATAGATCGTACCGCTGCCGTCGCCCTCCGAATATCCCACCGAGAGTGTGGGCAAGTTCGGAAGTAACGCGCTCCAGTTGATGCCGAATCCCTGGCCCCTGCCTATGGTTGTGAAATTGGGCTGTCCGGTCAATCCGAAGCTCCCGCTGCTGTTGCGGTCGTAGCGGTAGCTCACCGATCCCGGAAAATGGCTGCCCTTGAAGAAGTCAACTGTCGAGCTAACGCCGGTCGCCCCGGTCAGCGATTGATAGCTGGAGTTGTCCCGCGACTGGTTGTAGTAAGGCGTTGCCGTGAACGAAATGAAGTTAGGATTGTAGTAATAACCCGCAATCCGGCCGTCCACTCCGAAGGTCAGTCCGTGCTGCGACGACACTACGTCGCCGTAGTCTCCGGTATATCCAAAGGTAAACAGGCCGCCGGCGGTCAGCTTCGTGTTTTCGCCGATGGAAAGCTCAGGGGATTGATTTGGCGGCTGATTTTGCGCGTAGACCAGTTGAGCCATCACCAGTACCGCGAGTGCGATAATGCGATGCGCAACCTTCATTCCTCTGCTGCCCCTTCTGGCCGGACGCTCAGAAACCATATCTACTTGCCCTTCTTTAAGGCACAACAGTTGCCAAAGGCAGGCAGGCCCGGGAATTTATAATTCATTGAAAACACAGCCGTTGCGCGTTGCTCGGGGGCAGAGTCCCTATTCGGGAAGACTCACGGGTGCGGCATATGACCCGCCCCGCGAGTTGAAATACACAACAGAGGAAGAAGCAGACCTTTTTCCTGAGGTTTTAATGAGGAAACCCGCCGTTTGACGGGCGGGTTGGGGGAGGCAAGATTCGGCGAAAAAGCTGCTTTTGGGTGGCGCAGGGCTTCCAGCGCGGCTGTAAAGCTTTCCTTTTCGATGAGGGCTTTAGCCCCTGAGGCGCCTAAACGGCAGCAAACTGTTCAGCCCCCTGGTCGTGCAGCAACACTACACCACTTCAATCTTCGCCTTGCTGCGCAATTGTTTCGCAAGATTCGAACGTAGTTTCTCGTACTTGCTCTTCTGCAAATCCGTCTTCAGATCGTTCTTGACCTCCGCCAGCGGTTTCTCACGTGCCGGAGTGTGGGCATTCAGCCGGATGATGGTGTACGCGCTCGCAATCTGGATCAATCCGCTGACTTGTCCCGCCTGCATAGCCTGCAACGTCTTGACGACCTGCGGCGGCAACTTGTCGCTGGAAACGACCTTGTGGTCGCCCAGGTTCACCCGGAAATCGTCCTCGGAGATCTTTTCCGCCAGCAGCCCGAAATCCTGGTAACTCTTGGTCGCCTTGGATTGGCGCAGCGCGTCCTCGGCTTTCTTCTGGGCCTGCTTCGCCTGGTCGGCCGTGGCCTTGAGCGGCGGCACTACAGAAATACTCTGGAACGTGAACGTCTCCGGCTGCTGGAAGCGAGCCGCATTCTTCTCGTAGTAGGCTTGCAGTTCGGCCTGCGATACGGTGGCCTTGAGTTCTACATCCGTCTTCAGGACCTGCTCGATGAGCAACGAGCGCCGAATCTGCTCGCGCAATTGTTGCTCGGAACCATGCGTCTCGGCCTGCAAATACTGCTGGTATTGGTCAGGACTGTTGAACTGTTTGCGAAAATCGGCCTCGGCGCGACTCAGCTTCTCGGCCGGGACCGTGAGCTTGCGCCGAACCGCTTCCTGGTACACCAGTTCCTCAAAAATAATCATCTCCAGCGCGCCCTGACGAATTTCCGCTTCCTGCGCCTTCGGAAAGCCGTTGTGCTGTTGTGCGTAGGGAAAAATTGTATACATCTCGCGCAGCAGGTCGCGATCGGTTAGTACTGACCCGTTCACCCGAGCCACCGGTTTGTCGCTGACTTGAAGTGGTGAGGTTTGGGCGGAGGCCGGATTCGCGATGGCGGTTGGCGCGTGCGAAGCGACCTGGGCCGAAGCCGCCGAGAGTGCCACTGCCAGGAACGCGCAGATTGGGTGCCGGTATTTCATATTTCCCTCGCTCGCTAACTTCGTAAAAAGCTCGTAAAAAAAGGGGAGAGTAATCCTCTCCCCTTTTGCACATCAGCCCAAGTCTACTGGAAGACCGTCGGGATGTTGTTGGTGTTGTTGGCTTCGTTCGACTCGCCAAAGTGGCACTGGCGGCAGAACTGCGTCGTCGAAGGTGCATTCGTGTTGGTCACGTTGTTGATGTTCGGATTGTACGGACCGTTCACGAAGAAGTAGGTGGCATACCACTTACCGCCGCCATCGTTCGCGATCGGGCTCGCCGCGCTGGAGGTGTATACGGTCATCACGTGCTGGTTGTGGCAGGTGGTGCAGAGCACGTAGGGTTTTCCGCCAGCGGTAACGCCGAACGGCTGCGACCACTTTCCAGGAGCTAGAGCAGGGTAGCCGTAGTTCGCCACAAACTGAGCATACGGAGTTCCGGGGGTGACCGACATCTTGACACCGTTAAAGACCAAGCCGCTGCCGGTGCTGATGTTGGCAAGCTGGCCCACGGGGTGATCGTTCGTATAGTTGCCTGCGCCGCTGCCATCGTTTCCCAGCAGGGTCGGAATTGGCAGGCTGCCATAGGCAGTGTTCTTCAGCAGACCAATTGCTTGTTCATACGACTGGTTAGCCATCATGTTGTGTGCGGTGACGTTGCCATCGTGGCAGCTCAGGCAGAGCAGAATGCCGCCGACTTCTTGCGTTCCGGTGGCAATGCCGTTGGGCAGAACTTCCGTATAGCTTCCGTTATCGCCGAACGAGACCGTAGCGCCATACAGTGGGCTTGCGTCCTGGCCCCACAGAGCATAAGTGCCGGTGTCAGCGACACCTTTGTGGCCGGAACCGAACGAGCCGCTGTGAGGTTGGTGACAGCCGGCGCAACCGCGGCCGTTATTGTTGTGCGCGCCGAGAACGTCAATCGGTGACGAATAGTTCTGCGCCATCACCAAGCCCCCGACCGCCAAGACGAACATTACAACCAACATCGCTTTCTTCATAAAATTTCACGACCTCCATGAATGATGTTTTTCAGTCTTGTTACTAAACTCTCAGAGGCTTAGGCCGTGGGCTGCATCTTGCGCCTGGGCGCTCGTCGCAACCGCCCCTCGCCCCTATTAGTGCAAGTAGCCGCCCGAAACTGGAGGAATGAACCATTTCCGCGTTTTCTAGCGTAAGTCGCTGAATCCAGAACATTTGCCGCAACTTCTTTGACTTGTTCCGATTCGGGGGCCCCTCCCGAACTGGGGGAAAACCACCACCTAGAACTCCCGTTAGGTCAAATTCCACAGTTGCAGAGAACTACACCAGAGATGTTGCGAAACGCAGCAGACCAGGCGCGGGGAGCGCAGCTGATTCCAATTCTTCCGTAGAGTTTTTGTTCCTGCCCATCTGGATAGACGTAGCTTTGCTAGGTCTGTAGAGGAGATGGGATACGGCGCGTCTACTTGCTCGGCGGAGCCGCGACCGCTGGCGTGGCTGGAACTGATTCTTTATTCCCTGTCCCAGCTTTTTTCACGCGTTGCGCTTCTCGCTCCTTGCTCTGTTGCTCGGCCTCGGCGTCGGTGACATAGCGGAACTGTTGCACCCGGCCAGGATACATTTCCGAGGTGAACACGCGGTTGTTCTTGTCCGTGGCGATGCCGACCAACCCCTGAAACTGCCCCGGCAGCAGACCATGTCCGCCAAACGTGATCAGCAACTGCGCTTCTTTGTTGAAGACCTGCACGCGGTCCTGCTGACCGTCCGCCACCCAGATGTGGCCATCGGAGTCAATCGCCACTCCCTTGGGCCGGGCAAAATATCCCGGACCATCGCCCGCTTTGCCGAAAGTGCTCACGAACTTGCCGTCGGCGTCGAAAATCTCGATGCGGTTGTTCATCGTATCGCAGACGTACAGATTGCCGTCCTGGTCGACTGCGACGCCCGTAGGTTTCGCAAAGTCACCCGGCGTGGTGAGTTCGTGATTGTGTCCGGTGGTGCCGATCTGGCGCAGCAGTTTAAAGCTGTCGGCGTCGTAGACCAGGATTTGGTCCAGTGCGACGTCGGCTACGTAGAGCAGCCGGTTTTCTCTGTCGATTGCCATGGCGCCGGGCTCAACCATGCCGTCCGTAATAACGTCTTCGGCCTTGTGGTTCGCGTCGAACACCAGGATATGGCGCAGGCCGGGATCGGAGACGAACAGGCGGTCATTGTCGTCCATGGCCAGGCCAATGATGCGCACGAAATGCGCGTGGACTTTGTTCTTGATCAGTTCCACTTCCCGCGTTTCCGTGTTGAAGATGAAGATGGCCCCGACCTTCTGGTCCGCCACATATAAGTTGTTCTTGGAATCCACCGCCAGGCCATACGGCTCGGCCAACTGGAAAAGCACCTTGCCACTCTCGCTGGCCGCCTGCGTACCCGCTAGACGATCCATCCACTTCTGTTTCTTGGTGTTGGGAGTCTCGACTTGGGAAAGTTTCTGCGCCGAATAAAACGCCTGGTAGCGGATACGGGCGATGGCCGGCGGATTCGGCCAGACAATGTTGGAGTAATCGATGACCGGAACTTTCTTGGGCGCGTCCGTCTTTTTCTTTCCTCCGAACGCTGCCAGAGGCGCGAGCAGCGTCAGCCCTAGCAGAAACACCAAGACAAGCAGGCTCTTGCGATTGCGAATCAGGTTGGGATTGGCTTCCGACATCCTATGCATTCTCCTCATCGAACTACCTCCGCGTCAGATCTTTGTGGCAGCTGGAACAAAACGCCAAATTGTTGGCTTGGTCCTTGATCAGCAGATCGGGCTGCGCCGAGGAATGCGGCTGGTGGCACGACAGGCAGTTGATCTGCGCCCTGGTCTTGGTAATGTCGGTCGGGTCCACCACATCGGAGACCGGATGCCCTTCCACCGGATGCCCGCGCCCAAACTTCAGCGGCAGCACAACCACTTTGTTCTTCGCGAAATAGTCTTCGGGAAGCTTCACGCCTCCGTTGAAAATCGTGAGCACATGCTCCGATTCAAGTTTCTTCGGCTGCGATTCAGATCCGTGGCACTCCAGGCAGAGTCCATTGATGTTCTTGGCACGAAGCAGATGGTCGTTCTCGCTGCCATGGGGTTCGTGACAGGTCGAGCATCCCTGCTTGAAGGCGGGCTGATGCAGGAAATGCTTTTTGCCTTGCTCGGCCTGGTCGGTGTGGCAACCCAGGCAGATGTCCACGGCGTTCGTCCTGGGCAACCCCGGCTGCCGGCTGGCATGCGGATTGTGGCAATCGGTGCAGTCCCCGGCCGCTCCCGGATGCGGCACTTTTGCCTTATCAATTTTTTCTGCCTGCTCGCTGTGGCAGGTCACACAGAGCGATTTCGCATCGGCTTGCGTGAGCACCACTTTTCCGTCCTTGGCAGGAGCATGGCAAAGATCACAGGACTTGTCTGCGAACGGCGGATGCAGGAACTGCCGCATCAGTTTCGGGGCGGCCGACTGATGGGGATCGTGGCAACTGGTGCAGTCCGCCGTCGCAAAGGGCTGATCGTGATGCGCCTTCTGCAGGCTTGCGTCCTTGGCGTCGTGGCAGTCGAGACAAAGCGCCGGAGCGCCCTTGGTCAGATGAAAGTCGAACTCGGCCTTGCCTGCCAATCCAGTCTTGTGGGTCGTATGGCAGGTGTCGCACCCCAGGTCGAGGGCGGCATGACGGCTGCCCTTTTCGGGGACGTTCAATCCTTGTTTGTGGCAATCGAGACAGAGATTCTGACCCTTATCCCCCGACTCGGCTTTCAGTAACTGATTCTTGTTGTCGCTGGTGTGCGGGTCGTGACACTTGATGCAGTCGCGCACCGCCGGAGGATGCACCGTCCCTTTGAGAGTGGCGGCGTCTTTATCGGAGTGGCAACTCAGGCACAGTGCCTGGGGAGTGGAAGTGATCAGCTTGATGCGGGTCACATCTTTATTGACCCGCACTTCGTGACAGGTCAAACATCCGGTGGCGATCGCGGAATGAACAGCCTTGCCCTTCGTCTTATCCTCATGGCACTCGAGACACTTCGCCGAGTCGACGTTTTTGTCGAGCGGAACCGGATGCTCTTTGGCTAATGCCGGCACGACCTCGATCACAAGAAAGAACGCAAGCAACTGCAGGAGGCGGGGGAGGGCCTGACTGATGCTTCCATTCCTGCTCGCACGTCGACTTGGAGACGATGGGACCATTGCCAATTGTTGCATGTGCACGATCCTAGCCTTTAATGATGTGGAACAACGGCGCGTCTTCGATTGAACTGTAAATTATTGCAACAGCTAACCTTCTACCTTACAACCCCGGTGGCCGGAATTCTCGCTGGACGGACTCGCGCTCCAGCGAATGGGCCTTCTGCCACACTCGCTCGGTGAAATCACGCACGTCGGTGCGTGGTCCGGCAGAGCCTCCGTTCCAGGTAGATTTCAAGCCCTTTGTGATTGAAATCACAGACTTGCCGCAGTGGGTCAATTCGCAGCGGCGCGTTGAAGAGATGAGTGTTATGGCTCACGCTGGCGACTCGAGCTGGGTGCGCGAGTGAGCTCAATCCATTGATCACAAACGACTTGGCAGGAAATCCGAACGTTGGCGCGGAACGTGCATTGCATGATGTGAGAAAGAGAAACGATATGGTCCTGTCATTCCGCTCCGCGTGGCGCAACCTCTGGCAGACGCTCAGTTCCATCAAGACCGGCGTCATTCTCATTATTTTGGTCGTCATCTTTTCCGCGGCGGGCACGGTCATTTTGCAGCGTCCGATGACCGACGCAGACGACATGCAGCGCGCCTACTCGCCAGCCATGCTGCGCTTTCTCGATGTCACGGGCCTGACTGACGTTTTCCATACGCGCTGGTTCGTCGCCTTGATGATCCTGGTCAGCTTAAGCATTATCGCGGCGTCGGTGCAGCGCTTCCCCAACGCCTGGCGGTACTTCGCGCGTCCTTACAAGAGTCCCGACGAAAGCTTCCGCAAGGTTCTGCCCACGCAGACACAGATCCCGGTTGCCGATGAAGAGCAGGCATTGAGCGCAGCCGAACGCGCCTTCCGCCATCTGGGACTGAAAGCCGAACGGATCGTGCGCCCTGACAGCTTCTCGTTGTTCTCGGAGCGCAATCGTATCTCCGAGATGGGAGTCTACATCGTTCATGCCAGCCTTCTGCTGATTTTCCTGGGCGGCATTGTGGACGCACTGTACGGATGGCGCGGATTCCTGATGCTAAGTCCCGGAACGGCGAGCAATCAGATCGAACTGAAAAATGGGTCGATGCGGACCATTCCGTTCTCGATCCGCTGCGATGGCACGGGCGAAGAGACTTACGCCGACGGCACTCCCAAGCGCTGGTGGTCCAAGCTGGCGGTGATCGATGGCGGACGCGAGGTATCGCGCAAAGAGATCGTGGTCAACGACCCGCTGGTCTATCAAGGACTGCGGTTCTACCAGGCCAGCTACGGCCGCACGGGGAAACTCGATCAACTGATTCTCAACGCCACTCCGGCAACTGGCACAACGCGCACCCCCCAGGAAATTTCCCTGGCGATGAACCAGACGGTCGCCCTCGATGTCGACACCAGCGTTCAACTGGTGGAGTTCATCCCTGACTTCGTGGTGCAGGATGGCCGGGTTTACGCCCGCAGTAAGGACGTGGCCAACCCCGCGGTCCACATGATCGTGACTTCGAAGAAAGCCAATACCAGCGTGAACGTGTGGCTGCCGGAAATTCCCGGCATCGACGAGAACGCGTCCTCCCCCTACATTTTCGACCCGAAAGACTTGAAGACCGGCCTTTACACCGGACTCCAGGTCTCGCACGAACCGGGCCAGTGGGCAGTGTGGGCTGGAGTCGTATTGATGGCTCTCGGCCTGACCTTTGTTTTCTACGTGGTTCATATGCGCTTCTGGGTCGTTCCCGTCGTCGATGCGCGCGGCCGCACCGTGCTGTGGGTCGGCGGTACCGCGAACCGCAATCGCGACGCTTTCGAACACAAGTTCAAGAACGTGGTGGAACAGCTTCACAAGGAACTGAAACAGGAAGTCGTGGCCTCTGCCCCGGCGCAGGCCACATCGATCGCCGGAAGGTGAGCCCGGCAACGGAGGAAGGGTATGGCACGCGCAAAAGTTGAACAGCATCCCGCGACCGGCACAACCATGGTCGTGATGGTGGGGTTGGGAATGGCGTTCCTGCTGTTCATGGCTTTTCTGAACGTGGTCAAGAGCGGAAGCATTCTGAGCGAAGCCAACCTGCTCTATGCCGCGCTGGTTTTCTACGCGGGTGCGGGAGCGTTATATCTGGGCTTTGGCGTGACCGGGACCGACGCATACATTAAGTTCGCTTCTCTCATGGTATGGGCTGGACTGCTGGCCAACACCGGGGCCGTGGCCCATCGCTGGTACGAAGCGGGCCATCCTCCATTCGCCAGTGTTTATGAAATGCTGCTCAGCTTCGTTTGGACATTGGCGGCGCTCACGTTGATCGCGGAAAAGCGCTACGGCGTGAAGGTCATCGGCACCGTGACCATGCCGGTCGCCATCGTCGGCGTCATCTTAATGCAGCTTCTGCCCAGCGAAGTCCGCCCCCTCGTCCCGGCATTGCAATCCACCTGGCTGCACGTCCACGTAACGCTCGCCATGCTGGCGTATGCGGCATGCGCCCTGAGCTTTGCGCTGGCCATGATGTTCCTCATCCAGGACAAGATGAAGACCGAGACATTCCTGGCGGCGACCAGCGTGTTCACCGTTGGAATCTATGCCGCCGTCCTGTTGCGCTTCGAGAAGTGGGGCGGCCTCAGCGTGGCCGCCTGGGACGCCGACAACAAAGCTGAGATGTTTATCTCGCGCGGCGTGCGCCTGTTCGTCACGATTCCGGATCTCGGCTGGCTGATGCTTCTGGTCTTCGCCTCTGTGGCCGCGCCTCTGGTGCTCTATGTTTTGTCACGGGTAAAGAAAAACGAAGGTTTGCTGGCGGTCGCCGATCGCGCCGTCTTCATCAGCATTCTGCTGCAATCGCTGGCGCTGGTGTTTTTCCTGCTGCGAGTACGGTCTGGAGTGTATCCGTCGCTCGACGCTGATGGGCTCTATGCCACCAGCCTGGCGGCCAGCCCGTTCATTCTTTCGGCGCTGGTCGGAGGAATCTTCGCCAACCTGCTGTACCTTTTGCTGCTCTGGCGGCGCGCGGATCTGGAGCGACTGCTGCCCGACGCCGACGCGCTCGACCGCATCACCTACAAAACGATTTGCATTGCCTTCCCCCTGCTCACCCTGATGATCGCCGCCGGCGCCTACTGGGCCAACCGGGCCTGGGGTTCCTACTGGAACTGGGACCCCAAGGAGACGTGGGCGGCGATTACTTGGCTGGTGTATGCCGGATATCTGCATATGCGCATCACCCGCGGCTGGCGCGGCCGGCGTGCTGCCTACTTCGCCATCCTGGGGTTCGCGGTAGTAATGTTCACCTTCTTCGGCGTAACCTACTTGCTGCCAGGACTACACGCGTATGCCTGAGACTATGACACATCGAACAGGTCCAGACATCCCGGCTGAAGAGGTCCCGGTAGTCACCTCTGCGCACTCGCGTACAGGTTTTTTCAGTACGGCGTATTCGGGCGCAGCCTTGCTCGAGACTCCTATTTCAACTGGACCGGTCGCGGATGATTCCGCTCCGGCGGGATCAAAGTCCGAGGATCCCGAATCCCCCTGGTTTCGCATCAACTGGGAGATCAAGGCGCTGGTCCCGATCGCCTGCGTTCTATTAGGCGGAATGTTGCTGTTCTTGCTGGCCACGCTCTCCTGGCGCGATCCCGAACGCCACATCGTCCTGTTGGTCGCGGGCGCAGGCGCCGTCGCGATCTGCGGCGCGCTCCTGGTCGTGCTCACCTATACCGTGCAGCGGCCCATGGTCGAACTGCAGCAGAAAATCGCACAACTCGGTAGCGGCGACCTCAGCGTGGCCGTGAGTTTCGCCCGCCGCAATGACGAGATTGGCGACCTGGGCCGCAACTTCAATCAAATGGTTTTGCAGCTCCGCGAAAGCCGGCTCGAGATCGAAGGCCTGCACCGCACCCAAATGTCGCGCGCCGAGCACCTTGCCACTCTGGGAGAGATGGCCACCGGCCTCGCCCACGAAATCCGCAACCCTCTTGCGGGGATTGCCGGCGTCATCGAAATCATCGGCCGCGATCTGCCGGCGACCAGTCCCGCGCGCTCCGTGGTCAAAGACGTTCGCCAGGAAATCGCCCGCATCAATCACATCGTTACCGACCTGCTGCAGACCGCACGGCCGCATCCCCCAACCGTCCGCAAGAGCGATCTGAACACCACGGTTGAACACGCCGTGATGCTGGGCCGCCAGCAAGCGCTGGCAAAGTCCATCGAGATCGCGCTCCATAAAGATCCCTCCCTGCCTGAAGTCGAGCACGATAGCGATCAGATTCACCAGGTGCTGCTCAACCTGCTGCTGAATGCTTTGCAGGCAATCGACAGGAACGGAAAAATCACGGTGACCGTGAAGCCCCAGGGAGCAACGGCGGTAGTCGAAGTGTCCGACAACGGCCGCGGGATTCCGTCCGACCACCTGCCCAACATCTTCCGCCCCTTCTACACCACCAAAGGCGACGGCACGGGCCTGGGATTGTCGTTAGCCCGCCGCATCGTGGAAGACCACCAGGGCCGAATCGACGTCACCAGCACCGTCGGTCAAGGTACCACGTTTGCCGTATTGCTCCCCCTGCGCCGCGCAGAGCCTTCGACCACGGCTTCGTAGTTCAAGGGACCGTAAGCCCCCTGTCATCCTGAGCAAAGCGAGGGACCTATGTAAGTTGCTGCTCCATCCGTTCCAAGGCCGATCCGGCGCTCCTGACCAAGGTACGTTCCTACCTTGGCGTTCTGTCAGGGATTCGTTAAGAACCTGCCTTCGCCCGGCCTGGAAGCCACGCCGCCGATGCGCACAACCCATCTCCATCCCTTCCGTAGTAAGCTAAAAGAGCATGCCGGCCGAGAAGATTCTCATAATCGACGACGAGCGCCTGGTGCGCTGGTCGCTGCGTCAGAAATGCGAAGAGTGGGGATACGAGGTCGTCGAAGCTGCGGCGGGCGATCCCGGCCTGCGTCTGGCGCAGCATGAGTCTCCCGATCTGGTTCTGCTCGATGTACGTCTGCCGGATTTGAACGGCATCCAAATCCTGGAACAGCTTAAGAAAAGCCCCGACGCCCCGGCCGTCATCATGATTACCGCCGATCCGCAGTTGGACGACGTGAAGAGTGCGCTCAAGCTGGGCGCCTATGACTTCGTCGGCAAGCCTCTGGATTTCGAGGAATTACACGTCACTATCCAGAATGCGTTGGAGGCTTCCCGGCTGCGCACTGAGGTCCAGTCTCTGCGTGGCGAGGTGCGCCGGAACACGGGTTATCACGAAGTCGTTGCGGTATCGCCGAAAACCACGGAACTGATGAGTTTCGTCCAGAAGGTAGCCGCCAGCGAGGCTACCACGATTTTGATTCAAGGCGAGAGTGGCACGGGCAAAGACCTGATCGCCAAGACGATCCACTACGATAGCTCTCGCCAGCATGGTCCTTTCGTCGCCATCAACTGTTCGGCCATTCCCGAGACTTTGATGGAAGCCGAACTCTTCGGCCACGAACGCGGGGCCTTCACCGACGCCAAGCAGATGAAGAAAGGCCTCTTCGAAACGGCCAACGGCGGCACGTTGTTCCTGGACGAAATCGGAGAACTCTCGCCCCTGCTGCAGGCCAAACTTCTTCGCGTGCTCGAGGATCAGGTAATCCGCCGGGTGGGAGGCGTGCGCGATATGCAGGTGGATGTGCGCGTTATCGCCGCCTCCAATCGCGACCTGGAAAAGGCCGTACGCGAAGGCCATTTCCGCCAGGATCTCTACTACCGGCTGGCGATTATCGCCATCTTCATTCCGCCGCTGCGCGAGCGCACCGAAGATATTCTGCCGCTGGTCGAGTTCTTCATCGACTGGTACAACCGCAAGTTCAAGAAATCAGTGCGCGGCATTAACGCCGAAACGCGCCGGTTGCTGCTGGCTCACAACTGGCCAGGGAATGTCCGCGAGCTCAAGAACTCCATCGAGCGCGCCATGATCCTGGAAGACGAGTTCATTCTGCGGCCGGTCTACATGCCGTTCGCCGTGGGCGAAGCTGCCCGCAGTGGCTTGACCGCATTCGAGGCCAGCAGCACGCCCGGCGATGCCGCTGGCAAGCAACTTCCCAATGGCCGCGTGCTTCCGCGACTCTACATTCCCGAGGAAGGAACCTCTTTAGAAGAGGTGGAGCGCGCCATGGTCGAACTCGCCATGCGCCAAGCCAATGGCAATCAGACCCACGCCGCCCGCCTGCTCGACATCAGCCGCGACGCTCTGCGCTACAAGCTGAAGAAATTCGAACTCGTCACCGCCGGCGACGACGAACCCGCCGCAGACTCGGTCCCCTCCGAAAACTCATCCGGCTAGAAGCCCTCAAGCAGCCTTACGGCGATTGCTGAAACGAAACAGGGGCTTCCTTTTCGGAAGCCCCATGGCGCCAGTATGAGCGGTATAAAGAGCGCCAACTCTCGAATTTTCTATCCGCGCGAGGCGTGCTCTTTCGCCTTGGCAATGTACTGCTCAACCTGCTGCCGTTGCGGATAGTCGGGATTCGCTTTCAGCAATTGCTGCCAGGCCTCAATCGCGCCCTTAGGATCTTGTTTGCCTTGCCAGCGCACCCAGCCCAGGTTGAACAGGGTCTGCGGATGTCCCGGCCGGTATTTCAAGGACGTCTCCATCGACGCCAGGGCTTTTTCAGCGTCTCCCGTGTACCAGTAAGCTGTGCCCATATCGGTGCGCACATCTGGATTCTCGGGATGAATCACCAGCGCCCGCTCGTAATATTGGATCGCGCTGGGGAACTGTTTTCCGTCATAAAACAAGTCGCCGAGTTTCACTAACGAGTCAAAGTCGTTGGGATCCTTATTCACAGCTTCGAGTAACGGTGCCGCGGCCTGCGTCAGGGCGGCTTGCGCGTTGGGGTCAGGCTGCTGCTTTTGGAAGCCACTTCCCTGCTGGGTAGTCGTCGAGGCTGCGGCCTGCGCTGCAGCGGGCGACGCCGATCCCCGAAAGAGATATCCCAGAGCCACGCCCAGCAGCAGGCAGAACGCCGCCAGCAGATAGGCCTGCCTGCCCGTCCACGCTCCGCCAGCGCTGGCGGCATTAGTAGTTGATTGCGACTCGGTGATCTTTCCTTCGCTCATTTTCTTTCTCCAATTTGGTGCCGGCAGGCGCCCATTCCGGCGATCCCAGGTGAAACAGGCGTGTGACCGCAGCGGTCATCTGCTCCTGTTCCTCCTTCTCTGGAAGTTCCTTGAGCTCGCGCGCCAGGGAGCTGGCAATCTTCTGTATGACCTGCTTTGTGATTGCGTGAAGCGACTGATCCTGCTCCCGGGTAAACGGCCCGCGCTCTTCGATGAAGGACTCCAGTTCCTGCCGGCAAATTTCGTCGAGGCGGTGGCGCAGCGCCACAATAGTCGGCACCACACTTTCCGCCTGCAGTTTCCCGCGGAAAGCTTGCGCTTCCGCAGCCACAATCTTTTCCGCCTCCGCGGCCGCCGCCGTGCGATCCGCGGCATTGTTCTTGACCACGCGCTCCAGGCCATCCAAGTCATAGAGCAGGATTCCGTCCACTCTGCGCACATCGGGGTCAACATCCCGCGGCATGCCAATATCCATGATGACCAGCGCCACGCGGTTGCGCTCCATGGCGATTCTTTCCGCTTCCTCCCGGGTCAGAACCACATGCGGGCATCCGGTCGAGCTGATTACGATGTCAGCGCCCAGCATGCACTTCCACCGGTCGGCCAGCGTGGCCGCCGTCCCTCCCAACTTTTCTGCCAATTCGCATGCGCGTGTCGCTGATTGGTCAATCACGACCACCGATGCGGCTCCGCTGTCAATCAGGTGGCGGGCGGACAGTTCGGTGATCTTCCCCGTCCCCAGCAGCAACACTCTCCGGCCATCCAGAGATCCGAAGATATGCCGCGCCAGGTCGAGCGCGGCCGTCGGAATCGACACCGACAGCTTTTCGATCGCCGTTCCCTCGCGCACTTGCTTGGAAACATCCAGGGCTTTCTCCAGCACCGCGTTCAAGAACCGTCCGGACGCGCTCACAGTTCGCGCCTGCTCCCACGCGGCTCTCACCTGCGAAACAATCTGCGGCTCGCCCAGCACCAGGGAATCGAGCCCACACGTCACGCGGAAAACGTGGGTTAGGGCGCACTCGTCCAGCAGGCGGTAGAAGTGCTCCCACTCGCTCAGCTTCAGGCCGTGCCCGACACTCAGAAAGTGGAGCAGCGAATTCGCGGCCAGCGTGGGCTCGCTCGCCCATACCAGGAATTCCGTGCGGCAGCAGGTCGAAAGGACGACCACTTCTTCAATGCCTTCTGCACTCTTCAGTTGCCGCAACACTTCGTAGCGCCGGTTCTCGCCGATCCAAAAGCGTTCTCTCATGACCAGCGGGGCGGTGCGGTGATTCAGTCCGATCACCATGAGCGTGGGTTCCAAGACGAACACCTCGGGCGCAAGTAGCAACTATGGAAGCGCAAGCCGTTTGCCAAAGAACCACACGGGCCGTCCGTGTCAATCACTGTGTTTTCAGTAAGTTGTGCGTCAGACCAAGGATCAGGAATGGTTCAGAACTCCGGCAGTGCGGCATATGGCGCGGACCGCGAGTCTTTTGACGCGATGTTCATGGCCCACACCAACTTAGACCCGGATCACGATCACGACCCGCCGTGACCGCAATCACTGACCGATACCCCGTTGTCCGTGGAAACTCTGTACGTTCTTATCCAGTCTCGAAACTCGTCCGCGAGATTCCCCAGCTTCAGCGCAGACGAACAACCGAGACAGCTGAGGTTCTGAAAGGGAAAAGCAATCATGAAGATGACGAAGCTAGTAATCCTGATCGCGATGATCGCCGTGGCACTGTTCCTCGTTCTGCCCAACCTGTCGTGGGCAGCTGATGACGGCGCAGCCGTCTATAAGGCAAAGTGCGCTGCCTGCCATGGTGCAGACCTCGCGGGGAAGCCGGCTGCTAAGATTCCCAGCCTGGTTTCCGACAATGCCAAGAAAGCCTCCGATGCGGATCTGACCGATATGATCGCTAACGGCGGCAAGGACAAGAAAACCATGCACGCGTTCTCCAACAAGGGCTTGACACCGGACCAGACCAAGATGGTCGTGTCCTACATACGCGAGGCGCAGAAAAAGTAATCAGCGTCCCAGTGGTAGGGATCGCTGTTCCGAAGGGCGAATCCGCGCTGCCCAAACAGGCAACCGCGACACGATGCGAGGGTGAGTAATCCCGCTCACCGGCACCCTCTGGCCTCCAGCCGGATTTGCCGGATGCCCCTCGGCGGTTCGCCACCCACGGAACAGCCGGCCCGGGTCAATGTGCTCACCCGTAGACCCGGGCATTTGTTTCTCAGCAGGTCGTCATAGGAAAACCAGCAAACCTCGACTTGTTGCGAAATTGGTCACGATTGCCTGTGATTGCAATCACAGACCTTTTTCCCTCTCGGAAAGTACCCTGAACTTGCTTGTGGGCTTCGCCGAAGGGGGCAACATCATGGTCGTCGCCGGCACTACTCCAAACATGGGCCGCATGGCTCATGATTTTTCTAAAAACCCCATGCTGGTCTACTGGGAGATGACTCAGGCCTGCGGTCTCGCCTGTAAACACTGCCGCGCCGAGGCCATGCCCACGGCGCATCCGCTGGAACTCAATACCGAAGAGAGCCGCCGGTTCCTGAGCCAGCTGGTTGGCTTTGGCGAGCCCTTGCCGCACCTGATCCTCACCGGCGGCGATCCGCTCAGCCGCAAAGACATCTACCCGCTGATCGACTACGCAAACGGGCTAGGCCTGGAAGTTTCTATTACCCCGAGCGCCACTCCCGAGTTGACCAACGACGCCATCACCAAGCTGCAGGCGCACGGAATTCAAAGCCTGGGACTCAGCCTCGACGGCTCCTGTGTCGAGAAGCACGACAACATCCGCGCGGTTCCCGGAACATTTGAGCGCACCATGGAAGCGGCCCGCCATTGCGGACGCCTTGGCCTTCCCATCCAGGTCAACACTCTGGTCGCCGAAGAAACCGCCGACGATCTGCCCGCCATCTACGAGTTATTGCGCACCAGTTTTCCGGTCATGCGCTGGAGCCTGTTCTTCCTGATCTCGGTGGGACGCGGCAAGGCCTTGAACGAAGTCCCGCCTTCCCAGGGCGAAACCATTATGCGCTGGGTGTTCGATCTCTCGCGCCAGTCGCCGTTCGCCATCAAAACCACCGAGGCCCCATCCTATCGCCGCATCGCGATTGACATGATGCGCTCGTCCGGCATGGCGACGCCCGAAATGAAGGCCACCTCCGTCTACCAAGGCTTCCAGATTCGCGACGGCCACGGCATCGTCTTCGTCTCGAACCTGGGAGATGTTTATCCCTCCGGATTCCTCCCCCTCCGCTGCGGCAATGTCCGCACCGGTTCGCTGGTCGACGTCTACCGCAACTCCGACGTCTTCCGCGCACTGCACTCCCCCGACCAGTTCCATGGAAAGTGTGGGGCCTGCGAATACAGCCACATCTGCGGAGGATCGCGCGCGCGCGCCTTTGCCTACACCGGCGACGCCCTGGGTACAGACCCGTTCTGTCCTTATGAGCCTGGAACGACAGCAGGGGTGGCTTAGAACAAAGGAAATTCAGGAATACAACTTGATGGGCGCGACCACCCGCGTGATCGTTCCACTCGGACTTGGTTGATCGGGCTTCAGACCGCTTCGCATCGACGCGAACAGCCCGATCAGCTGACCCAGCATCACATCCAGCACAGGGCGATAGTGGTCGGGAAAATTCGCGGCGCAATCCAGAGACAAACAGTAGTCCGCCAGCGACGACACATCGTCGCCCCCGCGTGCTGTGACCACCGCCCGCACCCGCCCTAAACGCTTGCGATCGATCTCCCGCAGCAGATCCAGTTCGTACCCACGCCGCCGGCCGTCGCTCGATAAGAAAGCCACAAACAGCGTCTGCCCGTCGACGCTCGACAGTGGCCCGTGACGCAGTCCGAGTGGCGTTTCTGCGATGGTGGTCACTTTCCCGGCGCTGAGTTCCACCACTTTCAGCGCGGATTCGTCGGCCACCCCTCGCAGCGCTCCCGCCCCAACAAAACACGTCCGCGTACAACCCAGCAACGTAATGGCGGCCGCCGCCTCGGCAGCCGCGGGAAGAAACCGTCGGCCGGTCTCGCTCATTTGCGCGACCACCTCGCCGAACTGGGCATGCTCTTCCAGATGCCCCACGCATTGCCCGGCGAGGACCATGTTGCTGAACGAACTGGTCATGGCGAGCCCGCGGTCGTTCACCGCATCGTCCAGCACCACAGCGAAAGCGCGATCCACATGTCGCGCACACAGGTTTGCCATGGGTCCCTGCGGATTGCAGGTAATCACCAGATGCCGGATTTCTCGATGCCGTTCGAGCGCCCGCTCCAACAGCGCCACGCCCTCCGGACTCTCACCCGAGCGTGAAAACGACATCCAGAGATATTCTTTTCCCGGACGGTGGAAGTCTTCGAATTCGGTCAGCAGTGTGGTGCTGGGAATGGGCCAAACTTCGCACCCCCATCGCCGGCGCAGCAACGGAGCCAGCGCCCGGCCCGTGTAATCCGAAGTGCCTGCGCCGACCAGGTATACGGTGGGCGAAGAAGTGTTGCCGCGGCCGATTCCGGCACGCCTCAAAACGTCGTTCAAATCAGCGCGCTGCTCCTGGCAGCGCTCGTACGTCTTTTTCCAGGTATCGGGCTGCTGCCAGATTTCGCGAGGCGTGTGCTCCAGCCCGCGTTCGACTTTTTCCTTCTCCGGCAAATCCAGCAGCGTGCGCAACGGGTCGGCCAAGGTTCCATTTCCTCCAGTGAAAGACACTGTAGTCTATTACAGTCCGACTCCGTTGAAAAACATTCGAAAGAAAAAGACATCCTATTTCGGAAGCAAACGTTCGGATGCACTTTTCTGAAACCGCGCGCCACCTTTCCGCAACTAATCTGCCTGACAAGTGTTTCTTTTTTCTAAGGAGAGAAAACCATGAGCCGTGGTTCGCACCCATTGAGTTCGCTACTCCTGGCGGCGGCGCTGACTTCGTCGTTGGCGGGAATCGCCTGCGAGCATCATCACTACTATCGCGTGTACGATCCGTACTATACGGATTATCACGTGTGGAACGACGATGAAGTTGCTTACTACAATCGCTGGTCCGATGAGACCCACCGCGACCCGCACCGTGACTTCCGCAAGCTCCGTCCCGAAGAACAAAAGGAATACTGGACCTGGCGGCACAACCACGGCGACCACGACCGAGACCATCATTAAAAGCCTGCCCAGGCTCTCAGTGGCCGAGCGCCCTGAGAGCCTGATCCGCAGTCGTCAGTCGGGCTCCCAATCGCTCTAACTCTGTAGTCGTCTTTTTGCCGTCTTCTTGTTTCAGGGTTCCGATCGCATCTTGCACCACGGCCACGCGTCGTCCGCGTTGGAGCAAACCCTTGATCGCTAAGCTCACGCAATATTCCGTCACCACTCCGAAAACCACAAACTCAGCGTGACTTCCGAGCCGCTGGACCAGAGCGTCCGCGTGCCGGCTCTCAAAAATATTCAGCGTCTGCTTTTCCAGCAGGATTTGCTGGTACTGCGACAAATCCTCCGGCAATTTCGCCTCCGCATCGTTCGGCACCCGCAGAACTCTTTCGGTCAACGCCTCCGGCACAAGTTCCGCCCCCGCAGTTCCCTTCACGCAATGCGGCGGAAAAATCTTGAACTCCGGATCGTCCGGCGTATGAAAACATCCATGCGAAACCAGGAATACCAGCCCCTGTCGGGCCGCATCGGTCAGCCGCCGGACGTTAGGCAGCAACTTCTCCGCCCCCGGCACATACAACCTGCCGCCAGGCAACATGAAATCCGCCTGAACATCTACTTCCCAAAGAACAAAATCATCTGAAACCATAGGGCTCCTTGCCAGCGATGGCCTTCCCCTTATAATTTACGATTCCGCAGATCCAGGCAAGCGATCAACATCAGCCAAGAGGCGCGACGCATGCACCATAATTTTTTCAAGCAGAAACGCATTACCGTCTTCGCGATCTGGTTGGCCCTCGCAGCGCCTCTAGTCGCTCAGAACACGATCCCCGAGTGGTGCCGCCCGCTGCCGCGCCCTGAGTACAAGAATCTCGAGCACATTCCCGTCAGCGATGCGTGGTTCGAAGTCTACAAGCCGGCGCGCGACGTCTTCGCCATCTACGAACCGCATCAGGCCGAAGAGGTCATCAGCTATCTAATCGTCGGCAAGCGGCGAGCTCTGCTGTTCGATACCGGCATGGGCATCAGCGACATCAAGAAAGTAGCCGCCGAACTCACGAAGCTGCCGATCATCGTGCTGAACTCCCACACTCACAACGATCACGTCGGCGGCAACTGGCAATTCAACACGATCCATGGCATGGACACCGACTTCACGCGGAAAAACGCGCGCGGCTCCCGCGAAGACGCACAAGCGGAGATTACGCCGGACCAGATTTGTGGCGCCCTGCCCAATGATTTCAACGCAAAAGCCTACGCCACTCGGCCATGGAAGATCACAGCCCACACCCACAACGGCGATCGTTTCGATCTGGGGGGCCGCACGCTTGAGGTCATCGCCACTCCCGGTCATACCTCCGACGCCATTTCCCTGATCGATCGCTCGAACGGCCTGCTCTTCACTGGAGATACATACTATCCCGCTCCGATTTGGCTTTTCCGTCCGGAAACCGATCTCGACGCATATGCGGCGTCCATCCGCCGACTCGCGGCACTTGCGCCACACGTCAACCTGGTTCTGGGCGCGCATAACATTCCGATCGCTCCGCCCTCAGTTCTTCCTCAACTCGTAGCTGCTTTCGATGCGGTGCGTGCGGGAAAAGTGCCCGCCGTCCCGGCTTCGCCCGGAAAGGTCCTGTACAAGGTAGACGACATTTCGTTTCTGATGCGCGCCGACAATCGCTAAAAAGTTCGAGCCGCGCCACAACTCCCATTCGCGCTTGACTTCGTTGCCCCCGCGTTAAAAGTCTCTCTCGGTGAAACTCAGCTTCTGTGATCTAATCTCGGCGTCGCAATTCTCGCACCTGATCACCACTCGGAGAGATACATGCACATTTGCCCGAAACGGCCGGTCATCCTTTTCATCGTTTATAGTCTCGTCAGTTTTGCATCCGCGCAGTCTGCCAAGCCATCAAGCGCGCCGCCCGCCGATCTCGACGCCTACGTCGCCTCTTCCATGAAAACCTTCGAAGTCCCCGGCATGGCCGTCGCAATTGTGAAAGACGGCAAGATTGTCGTCGCCAAAGGCTTCGGCGTCCGCAAGCTGGGCGATCCCACTCCCGTCGACGAATTCACCATGTTCGGTATCGGCTCCAACACAAAAGCTTTCACCACCGCTGCCCTCGCCACGCTGGTCGATGAAGGCAAGCTTTCTTGGGACGATCCCGTTTACCAGCGTCTTCCCGGCTTCGTCATGTACGACCCCTACGTCTCGCACGAAATGACCATCCGCGACCTGCTCACGCATCGCAGCGGCATGGGACTCGGGGAAGGCGATCTGCTCTTCTGGCCGCACTCCACCTACACGCGCGAAGAAATTATCCACAAACTGCGCTTCATGAAGCCCGCCTCCAGTTTCCGCAGTCACTACGCCTACGACAATCTGCTCTACATGACTGCCGGACAGATCATCCTCGCTGTCACTGGCACTTCCTGGGACGATTACATTCGTCAGCGCATTTTCGCGCCGCTCGGCATGAACCACTCCAACGTCACCAACATCAACATCAAGCCCGCAGATAACGTCGCCTTTCCCCATTCGCGCATGGAGAATAAACTACAAGTCATTCCTTTCGAAGACCTCGACAACGCCGGCCCCGCCGGCGCCATCAATTCCTGCGCCGCCGACATGGCCAAGTGGGTACAGTTGCAACTCAATCGCGGCAAATTTCCGGATCGCGATGGCCGCCTGTTCAGCGAGCAGCGCTCCAACGAAATGTGGTCCGCGCAAACCATCTTGCCGATCGATAATTACTCTTCACCATTATCGGGATTGAAACCAACTTTCGCGGATTACGCCCTAGGCTGGGAATTGCGCGACTACCACGGTCGCAAACTCGTCGGCCACACCGGAGGCGTTGGCGGATTCGTCTCCCGCGTCATGCTCGTGCCCGAAGAAAATCTCGGCGTAGTCGTACTCACGAACGCCGAAGAGGGCGGCGCCTTCGACTCCATCCTCTACCACGTGCTCGATCACTACTTCGGCTTGCCTCCCACCGACTGGATCGCCGCCTACAAGACGGTCAAAGATACCGAAGAGAAAGACGCCGCAGAGACCATGAAGAAGGCCGAAGCCGCCCGGGCCGCCGACTCCAAGCCCTCCCTTCCCCTCGATAAATATGCCGCCGTTTACAACGACGCGTGGTACGGACCGATCACCATCCGCCTGGACAATGGAGGCCTCGTGATAACTTTCGACCACACCCCCACCATGATCGGCGACCTGCAACCCTGGCAACACGACACCTTCAAAGCTCATTGGCGCGCCCGCACCATCGAAGACGCGTTCGTGACTTTCGCTCTGAATCCGGACGGCACAATCGACAACGCCAGAATGGCCGCAGTCTCCCCTCTGGCGGACTTCAGCTTCGACTATCAAGATCTGCTACTAAAACCAGCAGAAAAGAAATAAGAAGAGACGGTGGGACGGGCTTCAGCTTTCAGCTTTCAGCTTACAGCTAACAGCTTAACCGATGAGCCAACAACCAAAACTCCTTGTCATTCCGACCCCCGAGCGAACGCGAGGGGCGGAGGAATCTCGGTTCTCGATCGGGCAAGCTAAGATTTTAAATTTCAATTCCTAAAGGCTTCAACGTGGCCATCCCAGACAATCCGTCTCTGCGATCCGCAGAGGCCGAAGTTCAGTCTCACAGCGCCGGCCTCCGCCGAGAACTCGGCCTCCTCGACCTGATCCTCGCTCAGATCCTGCTAGTAGTAGTCCCCGACTTCTTCGGCACGGCAGTGAAGGCCGGTCCCGCCCACGTGGTCCTGTGGCTGTCGGCCATGCTGCTGTTCTTCATCCCGTTAGCGCTGATCGTCGCCCACCTGAATCGCCTGATGCCCTTGGAAGGCGGTCTCTACGAATGGGCGCGCCTCGCCTTCAGCGATCAGATCGGTTTCCTGGTGGCGTGGAATCTGTGGCTCTTCATCATGCTGTATGTTGCGATCATCGGGCTGGTAACGACGACCTTCGTGGCCTATGCCGTGCCTTCGCTGGCCTGGATGGCCGACAACAAGTGGGCCGTTCTGGCAGCCTCAGTGCTTCTGATCGCAGCGCAAGTGCTGCTGGCTGGCATTGGCTTCCATGTCGGAAAATGGTTTAACAACGCTGGCAGCATTGCCGTGCTCATCACCGTAGCCGTACTCGTAGCCCTTCCGCTGGTGAACGTACGAAATGGAACCTTGTCCGCCTTTCATCCTCTGCGTCTGGTCGCACCCCCGCTCACCGTCTTCACGCTCAGCGTGTTCAGCAAAATGACCTTTGGTGCTCTCAGCGGCTTTGAATATGTCGCCATCTTCGCCGGAGAATCGCGCAACCCCGCCCGCAACATCGGACGCTCCATCCTGATCACCGCGCCCGTCATCGCACTGATCTATATCTTTGCGACCAGCGCGATTCTGGCTTACGTTTCGCCCGACGCCGTCGACGTCATAGGCCCCATCCCGCAAGCCCTGCGCCGAGGCTTTGGCAACTTCGGCGCCGTCATCGTCCCGGTCGCCATCTTCCTTCTGCTGACGAACTACCTTTCCACATTCAGCCTCTATTTCAGCGGCAGCGCTCGGCTGCCCATGGCCGCCGGCTGGGACCACCTTCTACCCCCATGGTTCTCGCGTCTGCACGCCCGCTACAAGACGCCTGTCAACTCGATTCTTTTCCTGGGAGGCGCAACCCTGGCCGCGAGCATCGCCGCCCTGATCGGCGTCGGCGAGCAGGAGGCCTACGAACTTCTTCTGACCTGGGGCTTTACGTTTTACGGCATCGCATATCTGGCGCTGTTTGCCATTCCCCTGCTCGCGCCGAAAGCCAGCGGAATCCGTCCCCGCCTTGGCCTGCGCGCTGCGGCTGCGTCAGGCTTTCTCGTGACCTTGCTTTTCGTCGTGCTCTCGATCTTCCCGGTGATCCGAGTCGAGAGCCAGTCCCGCTATTCCCTGAAGATCGCCGGAGTTGTGCTGGGAGCGAATCTTCTCGGCTGGATGATCTATCGAGCCGGTCAGCGGAGGACCACAGTTTTAGGAACGCCGGACTATTTCATTTTCAGAATGTGAGGATAGCCGCCCTCGGCTGTCCAGCCGAGCAAAGGTCGGCTGTTCTTCTACCGCAGAAACACCCGCCCCGCATCCTCCACCCGCACGCTCGATTTCCGCCGTGCCCCAGTCCCCAGGTTGTAAACCACAAGCACATGATCTTCCACGATCAGCACTTCTTTCTCGCTGATCCAACCGACTAGCACCGCATGCGGCACAAACCCAACCCGCCGCGAAGTATCTTCCATGCTCTTCACTTCCACCGCCGGCAACTCCGCCAGCCCCTTGCGAATCCGCTGCGACTCCTCGGGATTCGCGTCTCCCTCCTCCGACAGTTGAAATGGCTTGTTCAGTTGCGCCGTCGAAACAATGGTCATGGCCACGTATCCCAACTCCGGCGACAGGCGCGCGGTCGACGTATAGAAACTCACATCGTAGTCGGGATTCTTGTACGTCGCCTGCTCGTCAAACACCGCGCGCTTCTTGCCGTTACTCAGTACGAGCGTCTGATCGTTACTCTGATTCGACCACCCGCAGCAGCCGGTATCCGGAATCGCCTCGACAATCGTGCTCCCACCAGACGCCGCGTCCAGCACACGCTGCAAAGGCTCAGCCAGCGGATCAGCCGTCCACTTCCCAGTCTGTTCCTGATACCGCGTGCTCGCTTTGTACTCCGGCTCAGTCTGTCCCGCAACAAACTGCGTCATCAGAAAAAACTTCTCCGCGCCGCTCTCCGGCGCCCAAACTACGCCATACGGACAACTCTCCTCGCAAGTCCCAGTCGCACAGCGGCAGTCCGGAAATTTCGAAGTGGCCAACTCCTCGCGTCCCGCGCCATTCAGATCAGTTTGCCAAGCTTGCCAGGTCGTAGCGATCGAAAGATCCACTCCCTCTCGCTGCAGTCGCCGTGCCTCGTTCGCGAACCAGAACAAATGTCCGCCGTCCGCCGCCAGGTAAGCCGCCGGAGCCGTCTCCGTGACCGCCTGGTTCGATCCCGTGGCGTTGACCTCTCGCTTCACACCCAGATCGATCGTAATCGCACTGCGCCCGTTCCAAAACCACGCCTTGTGCACCGACGCAACATCTTCCTCCGAAAGCGGTAGCGATACCGCCGCCGCATACAGAATCTGCCCCAGACGGTTCACCGAAACGTTCCCCGGCGATTGCACTGCCTCGGCCGGAACCTTGACCGTCTGCTTTGCCGCAAATGTAGCGGGATCGTACTCCACCAACTCTCCCGGCGCGCGCAGCACCCACAGCCGCTTCCCTTGCCCCAGCAACGGCGCGGTCAGCAGCAACAGACCGCTCACGACCTGCAACATTTTCCGCATGAGGCTCTTGAGACGTACGCCGAAGCTCACCGCGTCGCGACCAACGGCAGTTCGATGAAGCTCGCCTGATCAGGTGAATGGAAGACGCGCTGCACCGCCTTCTTGTAGTCCCCCGGCTTGGCCCAAAAAATATTCGGCACAAACGTTTGTGGATTGCGGTCATACAGCGGAAACCAGCTCGACTGAACCTGCACCATGATCCGGTGCCCGGGCAGAAAAACATGGTTCGCCGTCGGCAGCACGAAGCGGTAGAGCAAAGCCTGGTCGGGCGCGATCGCCTTCGCCGTCTCCAGGCTCTCCCGGTAACGCCCGCGGAAAATGTCAGCGGAAACCATCAGCTGATAGCCGCCCATCGCCGGTTGCCCGGCCACCTCATCGGGATACACGTCAATCACCTTAACCACCCAGTCGGAATCGGTTCCGCTAGTGGACGCGATTAAGTTCGCCGCCGGTTGCCCACTGATCTTCACCGGCGCCTTCAACACGTCCGACGCAAACGCCAACACATCGGGCCGCCCCGACGCCTCCCGCTGATCATCGACCAGCCATTCCGCCCAGGTGAATCCCTCGCCGTATCCCACAGGTTGAATCGGTCGCGAGCGAAAGGGCACGGGCTTAGCCGGATCAGAAACATATTCGTCGAACGCCGTGTCACCACTCTTTGGAGCATCGAAGCCCAACTTGAGTCCTGCTCCAAGGTAGAGCCGAGTCGCGTGGATCGTGCATCCGCTGGAGCATCCCGCGGGCCACGACGGCAACCGCCGCCACGTGTTCGTTCCGGTTTCAAACGCGGTTACCGGAGCCACATCCGCCTTCGCCGCCCCATCCTTCAGATATTGATCGAGAAATGGCCGCAGAATGTTCTCCCGGAAATAAAGCCCGGTATCGCTATTGAATTTCAACGCTCCCAGCGTGCTGCCATCCCCAATCTCCTGCCCGTGGTGCCACGGCCCCATGACCAGAAACACTTTATCGTTGTCGGTATCCTTGGGCTTCATCGCTTTGTACAAAGCCGGCGCCCCGTAAATGTCTTCCTGATCCCACAGGCTGTCGACCAGCATCACCGGCACCTTCAACGGTTGCGCCGCAAGAATCTTGTCCATGGCCTGCTGCTGCCACCAGGCATCGTAGCTCGGATGCTCCAGCAACTTGCGCCAAAAGCCGACTTGCTCCAAGCCATGCCGCCGGCCCAGTTCTCCCGCCGATCCCGCCTCCATAAAAACGTCGTAATCGTCGAGGTGACTGGTCCACCACAACGCGCTGTTGTCGCGGGTCGCCTCCTGCTCGTAGATGTACGGCATGTTCTGTTCTCGAAACGCGCCGTTGTGGAACCAGTCATCTCCCCTCCAGCCATCCACCATGGGATTCATCGGCACCGCCACTTTCAGCGCGGGGTGCGGATTTACCAGCGCCATCAACGGCAGAAAGCCGTCGTAAGAAATACCCAGGATACCCACTCTTCCATTGCTCTCCGGAATATTCTTTGTCAGCCAGTCGATGGTGTCATAAGTGTCGGTCGAGTGGTCGACTGCCGTCGGGTTTAGCGGCCCGTGCAGCGGACGCGTCATCACGTAGTCGCCCTCCGACCCGTACTTGCCGCGCACGTCCTGCACCGCGCGGATGTACCCCCCTTCCACAATGACTTCCACGGCATTGTCGTAGCCGTTCAGAATCGAACCGAGGTGTGAACTCTGCGCGTGATTCAGTTGCGCGCTGGCGTTATAAGGCGTCCGCGTCAGCAGGATGGGCGCGTTCTTCGCGCCCTTGGGAATCACGATCACCGTATGCAGTTTCACGCCGTCGCGCATCGGGATCATCACGTCCCGCTTGACGTAGTCGAAACTGTCCGTCACCGCTTCGACTTTGGCCGGAGTTTCGCTGGCCAACGACGCGCTCGACGGAGCCGTTTGCGCCACCGAAAATCCCAAAAAGACCGGGCCGGCGAGAAGGGTCGGAAGCCAGCATAGAATACGAACGCGAGAGATTATTTTCGTGAAAAGTTTCATTGGAGTGACGCGATAGTAACTCGTCAACCGGCGCCTCGCCAAATCACCGATCCAACGAGTGTGGTGTCCCGCAAATTCGCGTCAGAAGCGGAGAACCTACCAGCCGAAAAATCCTGGTCTTTGCGTTCTTCGAGCCCCTCCGCGACCTTCGTGGTTCAAGCTTTGTGCTGCTCCCCTCGGACGCGGCCGACACCGGCTTGGAAGCGTACACAGAAACTTGTTCTAAGCGATCCGGCGACACGACCCGTAACCTTCGCGCCTTTTCCGTTTCCCGAACAAAAGCGAACTCGATGTCCGCTTTGACCCTGCCAGTGATACCCTACCCAAATCTCACCACCGGGGTGAAGGGCTCGAATGGACGCTGAAAGCGTCGAGCTTCCCTTACGTCGAGCTTCCCTTATAATGACCGGGGCTCAAAACGGTTTCGCGATCGCACTTCATTGCACCATCATTCGTCGCATCAGCATTCGTCGCGCCACGAGTCGTGGCGTCAGGAGTCGTCGCACCAGCGTTCCACCTAACACGCTCGCGCTCTTCAGTTATGGCAGTAGACTGCAAAACTACAAAGCCCGGGATCGAAGCGGCCAGCCTGACCGACGTCGGCCGCCAGCGCAGCAATAACGAGGATTCCTATCTCTATTGGGAGCCCGACTCCGACGAGGAATTCCGTCGTAAGGGCCGCCTCGCCGTGATCGCCGACGGCATGGGCGGTTACGAAGGCGGACAAGAGGCCAGTCGCATCGCAGTCGAGACCGTACGCCACGTCTACGACCATTCCTTTGGCGTCAATCCGCAAGATACCCTGCTCCAAGCCTTCGAATCCGCTCATCAAAATATTCAGCGTTATGCCACGGAGCATCCGCAGTTCTACGGAATGGGAACCACCTGCACCGCTCTCTCCATCGTAGATCGCCAGCTCCACTTCGCCCATGTGGGCGACAGTCGCCTCTACCATATTCGCGCCGAATCCATCTCCAGACTTACACGCGATCATTCCTTCGTCGGCAGGCTGGTCGAGAGCGGCATCGTACGCTCAGAAGACGCTGAGTCCCACCCCCAGCGCCACATTCTTACCGCCGCCCTCGGATGCGGTCGGGAAGTTGCGCCTCACGTTCCCGATCGTCCCTTCCCCTTGGAAGAGGGAGACACGCTTGTCCTTTGTACCGACGGGCTCTGGGGTCTGGTCGGCGACCGCGAACTGGCCCAAGTCGCGCAAGCCGCTCCGCCCGCGGAAGCTTGCCTCAAGTTGGTGAGAATGGCGCTGGAGCGCGGTGGTCCGGACAACATCACCGTACTAGTTCTGCGTGTCTCTGCCTGATCGGTCCGGGCCAGCACCCGTCATCCCCTCCTCGCGTTTACGACCCGGTCACTGAGTGATATGACGATTTTCACCACTCGAGACGATTGCCTAACCGAGTGGCGGCTCCGATAGCTTCCGGTTGGCGACCATTCGGGAGTGGCTTGGAGGTTCGCACCGCCCATGTACATGGGCAGATCATTAGCCTTACTTCTGCACCAGGAACTCTGACATAGAAGGTGCGCTGGCCGCTGCACCTGGAGGATTCGATAACCGAAGTGCCTCCATTACAGTACGTAGCATGCTTTGATGCTGATATAGCGTAGTGGATGTTTGCGTAAAGCCGACCTTTACGTCCGGTCCCCAGAGAACTGGAGCGACTTGACCGCCTCCGTGTGCGGTATCGCTGCTTGCCGCTTCATCGAAGTCTACGATGAGAATGCCATCCCCTCCGGATGCGAATGCAGAGGAGTTGGACAAGGGGGCGATCACGTTCGTTTGCAACCAAGCGTCCGCCTGCTGAGGCGTTCCATTGTGTGCATCGTCATCGATATTTGGAACAATAAATGAGAATTCAGGTAACGTACCGCTGGCCAGGTCCGCAGCGAACTGGGTAAACGGCCAGATGCATTGATTCGCCACCTGCTGGTTGTCGGCAACATCTGAGAGCATTGCAAACGGATTATGCCGAATCAGGTACAGTCCTGTATTTCCGCCAAGATAGCCCTGGGTAATGCCTTCTGCATAGACCTTGAACGAGACACCAGAAGCCAGCATTCGCCGGGCCAGATTGTCTACATTCCAGACGGTGGTGGAATTGTCATCCGTCGTCAGCAACTGTCCTGTAGTCAGCATGAAATAGTTGCCGATCGACGGGTGGGAGTTAGCATAATAGTTGGTGGGAAGCGCTCCATTGCTTATCAGGGTGTTGAGATTCGGCCAATCGCTGGTATTGCCCACCACGGTTGCATAGCTCTGATTTTCTTCCATCACGACGACGATGTGGTTGCTCTGCGGTGTCTGTAACTGCGCGGTCACGGCCGCCGTTCCGGACTTCGTCGTGTCTTGGGTGCTGGTCGCGGTCACCGTCACGGTACCCGCGGTGGCTGGTGCAGTGAAAAGCCCGCTCGCGTTGATGGTGCCGCCGCTGGCAGACCACGTAACCGAGGAACTGTAACTTCCCGTACCCTGAACCACTGCATTGCACTGCGAGGTTGCGCTGACGGCTATGGTTGACGGATTGCAGGTCACTGCAACAGAAGTAATCGTGGGCGGAGTCGACTCCACAGTCACGGCCGCCGTTCCGGACTTTGTTGTGTCTTGGGTGCTGGCCGCGGTCACCGTCACGGTACCCGCGGTGGCTGATGCAGTGAAAAGCCCGCTCGCGTTGATGGTGCCGCCACTGGCAGACCACGTGACCGCAGAACTATAACTTCCCGTACCTTGAACCGCAGCCTTGCACTGCGAGGTTGCGTTCGTCGCAACCGCTGAAGGCACGCAGACCACCGAGACTGAGGAGATGGAGGATGATATCGGGGGTGGCTGGCTGCCGCTGGCACCGCTTCCGCAGGCTGTTCCGGTAATAAGAATCACACACACTATAAGGGCATCCAGGAGTTGAGTGTGCGCTCTCTTTCTCCTCAGATTGTGCTGCGAATTGCTCATATCAGCCTCCAGTTTACTCGCCACACGCAGGCCATTGCACTCTTTGACCTGGTTGTGAATGAAATTGCAGATTTCTCAACGCTTATCTACTCAAGAAACGAACAGTGGGCCCTAGAACTACCCGCGTGTCCCGAGCATTCCTTTTTTCAGATCCGCGTTGGGTGGCTTCGGCCCGAGCCATACCGAGAAGAGCACTTGGCCAAAGGCCGAATTGGCGATGGTTACCTTCTCCTTGCCATTGAGGGTGAGGGTGGTGCCCGTGCCCGGGACGTAAGTGAAGACCATTTGGTCGCCTTCCTTCACGGTTTCGAGCGCGCCGAGCAACCTGTCGATGTCGGTCTTCATCGTCTTCCTAGCATCCGGCGAATTGTCGTTGAACGAATCGTCGAATGCATTCGTCATCTGGCTTTTGCTCGCACCGTGCAGGAACTGCATGACGATCCTCTTGGGTGCGTCCGCCTTGATGATGGCGCTGGCGTCCGACGACTTCTGCTCAAGGTAAAGCCCCGCGACGTAAACCTTGACAACGAACTTCGTTCGCAATCCCAGGCCGTTGAGCACAAGGGTTGTTTCCCCGACCTGTAGTTTGTCCGGCATGGTCACCCCCGCCAGGCTGGCAGCGTGTAGATTGAACATCGATGCCAGGACGAATACAGCAACGGCAAACAGTATGAGGGTTCTGCGCATGAGCACTCCTTGAGAAGTCGCACGAGAGTCTGTCGAAGTCTAGCTATAAAACGGTGCCCGCCCTCAACACCAGCAAATCGAGTCACGTAAACCAGAGTTCCAGTGTCTATAAAGCAAAGTTTGCCTCTTGGGTGGTATCACCGTCTGTGACCTCCATCACCCATGGCGGAACGACGGCGTGTACACAATCGATCCCAGCGGCAAAGAGGTTTCCGATGCCATTCCAGACGCGCCCGGAAGTGTTCGGAGTGCAAACTGCAACGGGACGAGTTCTCCACTGCTTCGGCGGTACTTTGCCTGCCTCTAAACTGCAATGTCCTGCACATTTCTTTTTGTCCAGCGTGCGTGACCGCGCTAACCCATTGACTTCAAAGACCTAATTCTCCTTCCACTGTCCGGCTCAATGGAATCCCATTTGCATTGTCTCTAACGTCGATAAAGTCTATTATGTCAATGGAGTTTATGGAATAATTCCCCTATGAAGATTTCCCAAAAAGGACTCTACGCCCTGCAAGCCATGATGATGCTGGCCCGCCGCCATCATGAGGGAGCCATCAAGATCCGCGACATCGCCTACGAAGAGGTGCTCCCCGAGAAGTTCCTGGAATTGATCCTGCTTGAGCTCAAGAACGCCCGCATGGTGGAAAGCGTGCGCGGGGCGAAGGGCGGCTACCAGTTGCGCCGCGACCCCGCGGAAATCCGTCTCAGTGAGATCATTCGCCTGATCGACGGTCCGCTGGCTCCTTTCGCCGACGCCGAACAGTTGCGTGAATTGATCGACCGCGATCTTCCTCACCGAGCCTTATACCAGGTGTTCCTCGACGTCCGCGACGCAGCGGCACGCATCCTCGACCACACGACTCTGGCCGATTTGATCGCCGACCGCAGCCCGCTCGCCGGCAAGGCCAAGCGCCAGAAAAACCAGAAGAAAGATACCGCCAGCGTCCTCCCCATGGTAGTTGGAGGCCACAAGCGTGAATAGACGATCTCTGCTCGCGTTCTTGCTCTGGCTGGCAACAACGATTTCAGGATGGGCCCAGGGCAGTGCCCACATTATCCGTGTTGGCGCCTTCCCCAACATCACTCACGCGCAGGCGATGGTGGGCAAGGCCAACGGCTGGTTCGATAAGGCCATGGGTCCGCAGGTCAAAGTTCAGTGGACCAGCTTCAACGCCGGTCCTTCGGCCATTGAAGCTTTGTTTGCCGGCGCGATCGACATCACCTACGTCGGCCCCAACCCGGCCATCAACGGCTATGTCCGTTCCAACGGCGAGGCCCTCCGCGTTGTGGCTGGTGCCGCCAGCGGCGGCGCTTCGCTGGTTGTGCGTAACGATTCCGGCATTCACAAACCCGAGGATTTCCACGGCAAGCGCGTAGCCTCTCCGCAATTCGGCAACACCCAAGACGTAGCCCTGCGCAACTGGCTCAAGAATCACGACATGAAAACGACCGACAAGGGCGGCGACGTGCAGATCGTCCCCATGGCCAATCCCGACCAGTTGACTCTCTTCCTCAAGAAGGATCTGGATGCGGCCTGGGCTCCCGAACCCTGGGCCACGCGCCTGATCCATGAGGGCAACGGCCACCTGTTTGTAGACGAGCGCAGTCTATGGCCAAACGGACAATTCGTCATCGGCCTCCTCGTCGTGAACGCCAAGTTCCTCAACGCTCATCCCGACCTGGTCAAGAATTGGATCCGCGCCAATGTGGAGTTGACCGACTGGATCAACGGCCACCAGCCCGAGGCAAAGATACTCTTGAACCGGCAGATCCTCGCAGAAACCGGCAAGGCCCTTCCTTCCCAGGTTCTCGAAGAAGCGTTCTCGCGCATGCAAGTCACCTACGACCCGCTGCACAACGCGCTAACCATCGCTGCCCAGCAAGCCTTCGACGACGGATTTCTCGGCCGCCAGAAGCCCGATCTCTCCGCCCTCTACGATCTGTCACTCCTCAACCAGGTTCTCGCGGAAAAGGGACGAAAGAGCATTCAATGAGCACGGACGTACAGAAATTTCCCAGCCAGTTTCCGATTCCGGTCGACCCTCGCATCCCTGCCCGCTCCGGCAGCCGTGACGGAAAACCAGTCTTGGTCGGCCGCCCCGCGCGTTCCATCTCGCCAGAGACCTCCAAGGTCGGCCTCAGCGAGATCTGCCTCAGTTACCGCACGCAGAGCGGAGAGCGCTTGCTGGCTCTCGACCACATCAATCTTCAGGTGCGTGCCGGCGAGTTCGTCTGCATCGTCGGCCCTTCCGGTTGCGGCAAGTCCACGTTGCTGCATTTGATCGCGGGCCTGCATCCGCAAACCTCCGGACAGATCCTGATCGACGGCAAGCCCGTACAAGGTCCGGGCACGGACCGCCTCATGATCTTCCAGGAGCATGCCCTGTTTCCCTGGCTCACGGTCGGCCAGAATATCGAATTCGGCATGAAGATGAAGGGCGTTCCCAAGGCCGAGCGCGAAGAAAAAACCCGTTACTATCTGCGCCTCGTGCATCTGGCAAAATTTGAAAAGAGTTACATCCACCAGCTTTCCGGCGGCATGCGCCAGCGCGTCGCCATCGCCCGCGCCCTGGCCACCGAACCCGACGTCCTCCTGATGGACGAACCGTTTTGCGCGCTCGACGCTCAGACCCGCGACCTGCTGCACGATGAACTGGAGCGCATCTGGAGCGAAAGCGGTCGCACCATTATTTTCGTCACCCACAATGTCCGGGAGGCGGTTCGCCTCGGCGATCGCGTCGTTCTTCTCACCTTCCGCCCGGGCCGCGTCAAGAGCGAGTTTCCAGTGGATTTGCCCCGCCCCCGCCAACTGGAAGACCCGACCGTCGCTCGCGCCGCCCGCGAAATCCTCGACGAACTGCGAGACGAGATCAACCGTTCCCTCGAAGCCGAATACAACGAGGGCGTAAAGCCTCGCGTGAAACCGGGAGTCGAAGCATGAAACGCGCTGCCCGCTACATCATCTTCTATTCCGCGCTCTTCGGCCTGTGGACCTTGCTCGCCGAACTGAAAATCTGGCCTCCCTATCTCTTTCCCACGCCCTGGGGCGTCGGGGAGGCCCTCTATGCCGGATTCCAGGATCACACTTACGGGATCGCGATCCGTGTCAGCATGCAGCGTGTCGTGATCGGCTACGGCATTTCCGTAATCCTCGGCATGATCCTCGGACTAGGCGTCGCCAGCAATAAATTCCTCGAAGAAACCGTGGGCGGTTTGCTGGTCAGTCTCCAGAGTTTGCCCAGCATCTGCTGGTGGCCTCTGGCTCTGCTCTGGTTCGGACTCAACCAGAACGCCATTCTCTTCGTGGTGATTATGGGTTCGCTGCTGTCGGTGACGCTCGCCATGGAAGATGGCCGCAAGCAGATGCCCAAAATCTTCAGCCAGGCTGGACGCAACCTCGGAGCCAAAGGCTTCAAACTGTTTTGGTATGTCCTGTTGCCCGCCAGCCTGCCGTTCATCGTCTCCGGACTCAAACAGGGCTGGGCCTTTGCCTGGCGCTCACTGATCACCGCCGAGATGCTTTATCTGAGTCTGGGTCTCGGCCAAGTGCTCATGATGGGCCGCGATTTGAACGACATGAGCGCCGTCATCGCCGTCATGATCTTGATCATCGCCATCGGCTACGTTGTAGATGGCGTCGTGTTCAAAGGGATGGAGCGCCATCTGCAAAATAAGTGGGGGTTGACAGCCGCCACCTAGGAACCATCGGAGCAAGTTCCGCCACGTCTCTCTGCAATTAACACTCTCTCGAATGAAAGGATACGGTACCGTTGTCCGGATTATCACTACTAAGTCTATTGTCATTGTGGAATAAGTTGGGTAGCTGGTGCAAAAACGAACCTCAAAAGGAGAGGACTGTACTTCCATGAAATCCCACAAGAACTTGTTTTTCACCGCCCTGACGCTGCTGGCCTTGATGGCTGGCGCCTGGGCACAAATCCAGACCGCGTCGACCGCCAATCCCGACACAGGATATCCGGCCGCGGTTGCGACTCCGCCGCCCGTCACCGCAGCCGATATTGCCGAATTGAAGGCCGCGCTTGCCGCACAGCAACGCGAGATTCAGGCGCTGCAGGCGCAATTGCAAAGCAAAGACCAGACGCTGCAGCAAGTTCGATCCACCGCTCCTTCCGCGATACAAACTTCCAACAATGCGGCATCGGACGCGACCGCAACAGTCGCGGCCAACCTCCAGGAAACCCCAACCAACAAGAGTCAGCAGAATGCCGGCAGCTCCGATGAACGGATTCGGAATCTGGAGAGAGAAATCCAGGGCCTCGGCCCGATCTCTTTCAGCGGCGACGTGCGTCTTCGCGGCGAGCCCTTCTTCGGCGGCCCGACGGATGGGTCGCTGGATCGTATGCGCGCCCGCGTTCGTGCCCGCTTTAACGCGTTCGCCACGCTTGGCGAGCAATTCCGCGCCGGCCTCACGCTCGCCAGCGGTGACATCAACGACCCCACCTCCACCAACCAAACCCTTACTGGCTTCTATACCCGCAAGGCCGTTGCCTTAGACCAAGCCTTCGTCGAGTTCACGCCGAAAGACTTCAAGCCCCTCACGCTCGTGGGCGGTAAATTCCGCTATCCCTGGTACAACACCGAACTCACCTGGGATAAAGACCTGAATCCTGAGGGTGTCGCCGAAACCCTCGCGTTCAACCTGGACACGCCCGTCCTGAAGCGGATTGCATTCATCGGGTTCCAATTGCCCTTCGCCGAGATGGCCGGCACCGCATCCACGGACAAGAGAATTACCCAGTCCATTACTTACGGTGGCCAACTGCAGACGAATTGGCGGCTTACATCATGGCTGAACTTCAACGCGTACGCGGCCTACTATGACTACCGCGGCGCTGATTCGATTGCCTTGGCTCTCGCGCGTGCCAGCACCAAGAATCCGCAGACTCCATTTTCGGGCTACCTTCCGTTGACCTCCGGGAACCCCGTTCAAGACTCAACCTACACCACCACCGCGACGACCATCGTTACGGTAAACGGAACAGCCTATCCGACCGGAGTTACATCCGTCACCAGTGCGCAGTTTGCCTCGAAGTTCGGCCTGTTCGACACCATCGCGCGACTCGATATCAATACCGGACATCCCCGAATCCCAATTTCTTTCATCGGGGACTACGTTCAGAATACCGAGGCCTGCGGCAACTTTCCCAACATCGCAGCGGCCCCGGCGAACACCTCCACGACTACTTATAAGCAGACGCTCAATTCCCCCTGCAATTCGCATTACCGGCGCGGATATTGGGCTGAAGGCGATGTCGGACGGCTGGAGAAGAAGGGTGATCTGCAGTTCGGATATACTCGCATCTACATCGAGCGCGAAGCGGTGTTGGGCAACTTCAACTACAGCGACATTCGCCAGGGGACGAACGTCACGCAGCACCGGGTCACGACCTTCTACCAGTTCGACCCGCGCGTACAGTTAGGCTTCACCGCCCTGGTCGGCCGTCCGCTGGGTACGACTGAACCGTGGCTCACACGCTTGCAGTTCGACACGATTTACATCTTCTGACCCAGCTTCACCGCCCTCGTTTCCGAGGGGCGGGATCCCTTCGGAAGCCGCCGGCCCGGTTTCGGCACTCTCCTTTTCCGGGCCGGCGGTGCTAACTTGAATCACCGCCAAAGCGCGGATCGTTTGGCAGATGCCGCCCGCTGAAACGCTATGAACTCAAGACGCAACTTCCTGAAGCAGATGTCCGGTGCCGCGCTAGCAGTCAGCACTGCGCCTGCTCTCTTATCGTGGGCAACCGCCGCCCAGAGCGGATCCATCGACCTTCCCGGCGAAGATGGTTTGATCGTTCGTTCTTTCCGCTTCGTCGATCTGGAAACGCCGGTCGAGTTCTTCAATACCTGGCTCACGCCGGTCCCGCACTTCTTCGTGCGCAACCACATGCACGAACCCAGTACACTCAGCGCGGAAGACTGGCGCCTGACGATCGCCGGAGAAGTCGAGAAGCCATTCACTCTGACTCTTGCCGAGCTATCCAAGTTCGAGACCCATGCCATCGTGAACACGCTCGAATGCGCGGGCAACGGACGCAGCCTGCAGCGTCCGCAAGTCCCGGGCATTCAGTGGGGCAAGGGCGCGGTGAGCACGGCACGCTTCTCCGGCCCTCGCCTGCGGGATGTGCTGCAGCGCGCCGGAATCAAGCCCGCGGGCAAGCACGTCATGTTCCGCGGACTCGACGAGGTTCCCGGCAAAGTTCCCCCATTCATCCGCAGCATCCCCATCGAGAAGGCGCTCGACTCCGACACCCTCGTCGCCACGCACATGAACGGCGCGCCGCTGACCAAACATCACGGCTTCCCTGCGCGCTCGCTCGTCCCCGGCTGGATCGGAGCCGCATCCTGCAAATGGCTGACCGAGATCAAGATCCTCGATTCGGAATTTGTGGGGAACTTTATGAGCCCCGGATACCGCTTTCCTAATGGGCCCGTGAAACCTGGCGATGCGGTGAAGCCCGAAGATACTCACCCGCTCACCGCATTGAACGTGAAGTCAGTGATCTCCGGCCCACTCGATGGCGCACGCCTGAAGGCGGGCAAAGCGGCGGTCCATGGTGCTGCATGGGCGGGCGAGGCCGACATCGTGAAGGTCGAAATCTCGACCGACGCGGGCGCGAGTTGGAATCCCGCGAGTCTGGGCCACGACCAAGCCCACTATGCCTGGCGCCTCTGGACTTACGAGTGGAAAGCGAAGGGTGGCGACTACACGATTCTCTCCCGCGCTACCGACTCTCAGGGACGAACTCAGCCCTCTACCCCGGTATGGAATCCGAGCGGCTACCTGTACAACGCCGCCGATCAGGTGACGATTCATGTCGCATAGTCTGAACTCGAATCGCCGGAAGCAATCTCGCGCAGGCATGCTGCGACGATCGATTCCCGTTACCGTTGCGGGTATTACCTTGGCGTTAACGTCGCCGTTCGCGGCGTCGCAGAAGGCCGCCGAAAATCTGCCTCCCGGAGCCATGCAGGCCAAGGCCACCACATCCTGCCTGGAGTGTCACGAGGCGCGCATCATCCTGCAGCAACGCCTCAGCAAAGGCACATGGACGAAGGAGGTCGATAAGATGATCAAGTGGGGAGCGGTCGTCGATGCCAACGATCACGACGCTTTGATCGACTATCTGAGCACGAACTTCAGCCCTGATCAGCCTGCCTACGACCCGCCGCGGACCTCGATCGAGAAGCCTTCCGGGAAAGGTAGCGAGAAGAAAGGTTCGAGGTAGAAGCGCGGTCCAAAAGCAAAGCGCCACCGACCCAGTGTCCGGCATGGACACTACGGTAGCGCCGCCACTTCAGAGCCCAAATTTGATGCAGGAAGTATAAGAACATGGATGCACTACTAACAGTGCATCATTAGATACCTCCAAGTTAATACCCGGAAGGTAAGCTCCTACCCCTACCGCTCTGTGTCCCCCGTGCCCTCTGTGGTTGAGCCTTTCTCCGGCCTCAACAGGGGAAACAAAATGACGTCGCGAATGGTGTGCGAGTCGGTCAGCAGCATGCACAAGCGGTCCACGCCGACGCCCACGCCGCCCGCCGGCGGCATCCCGTACGACAGCGCTCGGATGTAGTCCTCATCCATCTGGTGCGCCTCCTCGTCCCCGCGCTCGCGTTCCTGCAATTGTGCTTCGAACCGGCGCCGCTGATCCTCTGGATCGTTGAGTTCGCTGAACCCGTTGGAAATCTCCATCTGTCCCGCGAAAATTTCGAAGCGCTCGGTCCAGTCCGGTTCGTCCGGCTTCTGCTTCGACAGGGGCGACACCGCAGTGGGAAATTCGTAGACGATGGTCGGCTGCGTGAGATGTTCCTCCGCCGCTGCCTCAAACAGCGCGGCAATATTCTTCCCCGCCGGAGCATTCGCTTCATACGCCATGTGCGAATGCGCCGCGTTGAAGCGCTCTACCAGTTTCTTCACAGCGTCGCTGCCGGCAAAGTCGCTCATCTCCGGCTTCCCGCCGGCTGCATCCGGCCAATAATGAATAATCGCTTCCCGCATGGTCATGCGCTGCCAGTTTGCCCAATCGATCTCCTGCTCACCCCACTTCGTTCTGGTTCCGCCGCTGACTGCCTTCGCGGCTTCGGTGATGACTTCCTGAGTAACATTCATGATGCCTTGATAGTCGGTGTAGGCCTGATACGCTTCGAGCATCGTGAACTCAGGATTCCACCGCCATCCCAGGCCTTCGTTGCGGAAGTTCCGGTTGATCTCATACACGCGGTCCAGTCCGCCCACGAGCAGCCGCTTCAAATAGAGCTCCGGCGCGATGCGCAGATAAAGATCCATGTCGAGCGTGTTGTGATGCGTCACAAACGGCTTCGCGACCGCTCCGCCGGCGATGGGCTGCATCATCGGCGTCTCCACTTCAATGAAGCCGTGCGAATCGAGCGTGCGCCGCATCGACTGCACCAGCTTCGTCCGCTTCAGAAAAACTTCGCGCACTTCCGGATTCATCACCATGTCGACGTAACGCTGCCGGTAGCGCAGTTCTACGTCGGTTAGGCCATGCCACTTCTCGGGCAGCGGCAGCAGGTCTTTACTCAGAAAGGTAATCTCCTCGACATGCACACTCAGTTCGCCCGTGCGCGTGCGAAACAGATATCCGCTGACGCCGATGTGGTCGCCCAGATCGAGCAGCTTGTACAACTCGAATCCCTTGTCGCCCACGGCGTCTTTCTTCACATAAATCTGCAGTCTCTTCCCGCCCTGCTGCAGGTGGGCAAAGCCGGCCTTGCCCATCAGGCGAATGGCCATGATGCGTCCCGCCACGCGGACATTGACGCGCGTCTGTTCCAACTCCTCGGCGGTCTTGGGGGTGTACTCCGCGAGGATCTGCTCCAGCGTGTGAGTGAATTCGTATTTGCTGCGGTAGGTAGCCTGGCCGAGCGCCTCAATCTGCTTCAACTTCTCGCGCCGCAAGTTGTAAATGTGATCGTCGAGTGCCAATGGTGTCCTTTTATTTCCCAGCGATGGAAGGGAGATTATAAACAATGCGTTGGGGCATCCTGAGAGTCGGTTCCCTAGTCGACTTCGTTCGCAGGTGGGAGATATAGATCGACATTTTTTTTGATCTTGATTCGGCAAAGTCTTGATTCCATTGCAGTTGGGACGACGAGATATGGCGGTGCGCTTGCAAAATCTTGATTCGCAAAGGTTTGCGCGTAAGATATTCTGGAATAAGGACTTAGCGGTGCGGATTCCGCCTCGAACGGCGAAGGCGGAAGTGGTGGCGGATCTCTCGAGAATGGCGCGCACAATCCAATCGTGGAACGTTCTGAATTCTCAGTAAAGGTTGTTCGTCACAAGATTCTGGTCCTTTTTTGAGGAAAGCTGTGGAAAAAGCGAGGAACACTCGGATGGGGTGTTGTAGCCCGGCAAGTACGGCCCAACTCCCGCCCTTCGCAAACTGCGCGAAGGCCGGGGCACGCCACTGGATGGGTAATGCCAGCGAGATCAAAAGCCTGGCCACCCGCACCGATTCTACTGCCGTTGGTTCAGCAGATCGCAATTCTCCGTGCATTGCATGGACTGCATCTCGATTTCCGCTTTCTTGTGCGGAACGTTTCCGTGACCTTCCGGCACCACCACCAGCGACTGCCGACCGTCCCCCAGATTCACATTGCAGCTAAAGTTGAGCGACTGGACTCCCCGCTGCTTGCACGAAGTGCTCTCCAAAGCCGACGCTAAAGTCGACGGATCATCGTAAATCTTGTCCGCAACCTCAGAAGGCAGCAGCGCGATCGTCATGGGCACTGGCGCTTTCACGCGGATCCACACGGGCTGTCCGTCGCGCTCCGGCGTCAGCAGGCTATAAACCTTCGGCGCCGACGACAGTTCATACTTCTCCTTCACCAGCACCGACCACTGAAACTCCGGCTGGATGCAATTCTGCACGCAGTCCCACTGGTAGTACGTGATCTTGAGATCATTCGGCGAGATAAACCGCCGCGCCCCCTGTCCCAGCACGGCCTGAATCCCCTGCACCACGGCGCGGTCAGGCGTGCGATCATCGCGAACCAGCAGGACCATCGGGCGGTCCGTCGGCAGATGACACTCGTAGGTCGTGCTTAACACGTACTCCCGCACGCAGAGCAGTTGCAGATGCGGAGCCGCACCCGGATGCTGGAGCGCCGCGTTCCAGTCATCGTTGGCCGCCAACGCGATTGTGACCGGGTGACTAGCCTCAATCACGACGTGGATGTTTCCACCCTGGGTTCCCGGGTGATACACCCGGCCGGCGTGATAGTTCATGGGATCGAGTTGCGTCGCTTCATCGCTGGCGCGAACCCAGTCAAACACCTTATCCTGCGCGGCTGCGAGAGCCGCGAACGAAAGCAGAAAGACTCCGAGCCAGTGCAGTCTCTTCATAACGCCCCTGGTCTATTGAAGCGGTTGGCACACACCTCCAACAATTGAATTCGCGCTGTTGGAGTAACGCTGGTAACCGCCGTCAGCGCCGGCCAGGCCGAAGTCAAAGACTGTGAAACGTGGGCAGAAAATCGTTCGCAGCCCGAGCCTTACCGTTAATTTCCCTTGCATCAAGTGTGGTACCATGGTACATTGGTACACATGACCGACGATCCCAAGCTCCTGGTCGAGCGCGTGCAAACCGGCGTGCGCATCGAAAAGAGAATTCTCAAAGTTCTCAAAGCCTTTGCCGAGTACCACGACATGACGCTCGGAGACGTCCTCGAGGGCATCGTGCTCCACGCTTTCGACGGCAAGGCCCCATTCAGTCCAGCCTCGCTGGAACGCATTCGCGAGTTGAAAAAGTTCTATGCCCTCGATCTCGACTCCAGCGCCAGCCACCGGCTGAAGGAAATCAAAGCAAAATCCTCGCGCAAACGCGCCCACGAAAAATAAAAGACAAATCAAGACGAGGGAACTCCATGGGTTTCGTAAAAACCAAAATCGCTCTGACCGTCCTGCAATGGGCCCTCGGCGTCGTGATCCTGATCGAAGCCGTGCTCTTCGTGATGCCCAGCGCTGCCCACGATTTTGCCCGCACCCACATGCCCGGCTTCATTCGCTTGTTCCTGGGATTCGGCGAGATCCTCGGCTGCATCCTTCTCCTGATTCCGCGAACCACCATCCGCGGCGCATGGTTGTTAGTGGCCGTCTTCATCATGGCGGTCCTCATTCACTTGCTGCACGGAATGTACAACGTCGGCAATCTGGTCATCTACGCCGCCGCAGCCTTCGCCATCGCGTGGGGAAAGTAAAACCAGCCCCTTCCACTCACAATGCGGGTTCCATCGCAAGAGCGCCGGGGCTGCGCCCGGCGGACAGCCGGGGGCGGCTGTCCCCACATGTTGATTTGAGGCATCATCCCCACGCAACTCGGAGTTTTCCCATGAGCAACGAGCAACTAATCCGTCAGTTCGAATCCGACACCCTCCCTGAAGATTCGTTCCACCACGCCGACCATATCCGCCTGGCTTTTGCCTATCTCTCTCAGTATCCGCCGCTGCAGGCGCTGGACAAGTTCTGCGGCGCCCTGAAGCGGTACGCCGCCGCCCGCGGCAAGTCCCAGCTCTACCACGAGACCATTACGCACGCATACTTCTTCCTAATCCGCGAGCGCATGGCACGCTCCCCCGCCACCGAGTGGGACGAATTCTCCCGCCGCAATCTCGACCTGCTCACTTGGAAGGACGGAATCCTGAGCCGCTACTATGAAGAAGCCACGCTGCAGTCGGAGCTGGCGCGCGCAGTATTTGTATTTCCCGACAAGGGTCGCTGAAAATGACCGGAGTCTAATCTCTATCACTTTTCCCGAGGCGATCAAGCTATGACACAGACTCCGGAGAGACCGCACAGGTTCTCCGTCTAGTCTTTCAGGCCGCGACCGGTAGCAGTACAATAGCCCCGTAATTTCCCAACCTCCATTCCAGGAAGTGCACAATGGTTCATTTCAAGGTGAACGGACACGCTCAGACTTTCGACGGCGATCCCGAGATGCCGCTGCTGTGGTACCTGCGCGACATCCTCGGACTCACGGGCACAAAATTCGGCTGCGGCATGGCCCTCTGCGGCGCCTGCACCGTTCTGCAAAACGGAAAAGCTATCCGCTCCTGCTCGAAGCAGATGAGCACGGTCGAAGGCCTCGAGATCACAACCATTGAGTCTCTCTCCACGCAAGGTCCGCACGCCGTGCAGAAAGCCTGGGCCGAAGTAAACGTCCCGCAATGCGGCTACTGCCAGCCCGGCCAAATCATGCAGGCCGTGTCGTTGCTCTCGTCAAAGCCCAAGCCGACCGACGACGACATCGACTCGGCCATGTCCGGCAACATCTGCCGCTGCGGCACCTACCAGCGCATCCGCTCGGCGATTCAAGAGGCGGCGAAGGAGACCGCATGATTGACCTGGAAAAACCCGTTATAGAAAAGATCGCCGTTGAAAACGTTTCGCGCCGCAACTTTCTACAGGGGATGCTGGCGACCAGCGCGTTTGTTCTCTGCAGTCGAGAAACCCCACTTCTCGCAAAAGCGGCGAGAAATGGGGCACCCTCCTTTGGGGCACCCTCCTTAGCAACGAGCGCAGGCGGAACCGTCGAGTCGTCCGCCTTCCATTCGAGCGTTTTTCTCGGCATTCATACGGACGGCACCGTCTACATCATGGCCCACCGCTCGGAGATGGGAAACGGGGTTCGCACCAGCCTCCCGCGCATCCTCGCCGACGAACTCGACGCCGACTGGAGCCGAGTGCAGGTGCTTCAGGCCGACGGCGACGCAGAATACGGTTCGCAAGACACCGACGGCTCCCATTCCGTCCGCGAATTCTTCGACGTGCTGCGCGAAGCCGGAGCCACCGCCCGTCTCATGCTCGTCCGCGCCGCCGCTCAGCAGTGGGGCATTCCAGAATCACAGTGCGTGGCCGATCCGGTCCATGTCGTCTCCGACAAAAATTCCAGCCGCAAGTTCGGCTATGGAGAACTCGCAGCTCTAGCGGCGAAACAGCCAGTCCCGAAGAAAGAAGAGTTGACGCTCAAATCGCCGCAGCAATGGCGCTACATCGGAAAGCCCGCACCCGGATTCGATGTCGCAGAAATTTGCTCCGGCAAGCCGCTGTTCGGCATGGATGTCCGCGTCGACGGCATGCTCTATGCGGCCATCGCGCACCCGCCCGTTCTGGGAGGGAAAGTAAAATCGGTCGACGACTCGGCCACTCTGAAAGTAGCCGGTGTGAAGAAAACGATTGCGATCGATCCCTTCAAACCTCCGCACGCGTTTCAGCCTCTGGGCGGCGTCGCCGTCATCGCCGATAACACGTGGTCCGCATTCAAAGGCCGCAACCGTCTCAAAATCGAATGGGATAACGGCAGCAACGCCGCCTACAACTCCGCCGACTATAAAAAAGAATTGCAGCAAACCGCCCGCCAACCGGGCAAAGTCGTGCATACCCTCGGCGATCCCGACGCCGAATTCGCCAAAGGCGGCAAGATCGTCGAAGCCGAATATTTCGCGCCGCACCTCGCGCACGCCTCCATGGAGCCGCCGGTCGCGGTTGCCGACGTACAAGGCGAAAAGGTGACAGTCTGGTCTCCCACGCAAAATCCGCAAGGCGTGCAGGAAGAAGTTGCCAAGGCGCTAGGTCTCAAGAAAGAAAACGTGACTTGTCACGTAACTTTCCTGGGCGGCGGCTTCGGCCGCAAGTCCAAGCCCGACTATGCCCTTGAAGCGGCAGTGCTGTCGAAGAAAACCGGCAAGCCCGTCAAGGTCGTCTGGAGCCGCGAAGACGATATCAAGTTCGACTACTACCACTCCGTCGCGGCGATGTACCTGAAGGCCGCGCTCGACGACAGCGGCAAGCCGAAAGCCTGGCTGCAACGCTCCGTCTTTCCTCCCATCGGATCCACTTTCAACCAGAGCGAGATCTACGGCAGCGCCGGCGAAATGTCATTAGGCTGGGATCTGACTCCCTTTGACGTTCCCAACTTCCGCTCCGAAAACGGACAAGCCACAGCCCACGTCCGCATCGGCTGGCTGCGCTCGGTCGCGAATATTTATCACGCCTTCGCCGTGCAGTCGTTCGCCAACGAACTCGCCTACGCCGCCAACCGCGATCCGTACGATTACCTTCTGACGCTGCTTGGTTCTGCCCGCAATGTCGACCCCGGACCGAAGGGTTCTCCCGGAATCGCGGACAAATATCCCTATGACATCGGCCGGCTGCGTCATGTGGCGGAATTGGCTGCCGAAAAAGCGAACTGGGGCAAAAAGAAATCCGGAAAAGGTAGCGGCATGGGCATCGCCGTCCACCGCAGTTTCTTTACCTACGTGGCGACAGTCGTCGAGGTGGAAGTCGACAACCAGGGCGCCATCCGCATTCCGCATGTCTACACCGCAGTCGACGCCGGCATCGTCGCCAATCCTGAGATGGTCCGCCAGCAGTTCGAAGGCGCGGCCGTCTTCGGCACCAGCATCGCGCGCACCGGCGAGATTACGGCGACCGGTGGCGCCGTCGACCAGTCCAACTTTTACGACTACCAGGTCGCGAGAATGAACGACGCTCCGCGCCAAGTCGACATCCACATCGTCGAAAGCACCGCGCCACCCGCCGGAGTAGGAGAACCAGGCGTGCCTCCGTTTGTTCCGGCGCTCTGCAACGCTGTCTTTGCTGCCACGGGCAAGCGAGTGCGAGAACTGCCGCTGACACACAATGGATTCTCCTGATTGGCTTGAACTCAAGGACACGCCGTTGCTCGCAGTTTTGGACGTCAAAGCACCATTGGTTGGCGAGGCTGGGGTCTTGCTCAAAATATCGGAGTCGGAATGAGCGCCAGACGAAAAAGGGAATTGCGGAGTGCATCGAGCAGACTCAGGGCTGGATGCATTTCCTCTGCGGCATGAAAGCATATCTTGAGTACGGCATCAACCTGCGAAAAGGAATTCGGCCGCAAGGAACGCTCCTGAGGCTCTCCCAGTGCCCCTTCCGTGTCGTCTGTGGTTAAGGGTTTTGTCCTGTCTCTTGAACCGCAGCCCCATCGGCGCTAGTATGGCTTGCTCCACCGATTCCGGAGTCCACTGAGGCCATGCCGCAAAACTACGTCCCTGTCTTCATCTTCATCGTCATCGTCGGGACTCTCCTGCCCATCACCTTGCTGCTCGCCAAACTGGTGCGCCCGTCGAACCCGAGCAAGGCCAAGCTGATGCCGTACGAATGCGGCATTGATCCCATCGACAGCGCCCGCGGACGCTACACCGTCCGTTACTACATCATCGCCATCCTCTTCGTGGTCTTCGATGTGGAGACAATATTTCTCTTTCCGTGGGCCGTAAGATTCAAGGCCTTCGGCCTGTTCGGCTTGCTGGAAATGCTGATCTTCCTGGCGATCCTGATCGTCGGCTACATCTGGGTATGGAAAAAAGGCGCACTCGAATGGGTCTAGAAATTATTCATAGCTCATGTGGGGACAGCCGCCCTCGGCGGTCCGGCGGAGCGAAAGCTCCCCAGTTCGGAGACTGATCCCATGCCCGCCATCCGCGACAATCCCATGGACAGTTCCCCCGCCGAAACCTTCGCCGCCAGCCGTTGGACGAAAGGCAACTTCTTCTTCCCCACCCGGCTTGTCATCAGCCCGCAACGCGTCGCCCGCGTCAAGTCGCGCCTGTTCGGCAGCAACGAAGAAAGCATTGCCATGTCAAAGATCGCGTCGGTCCACATCTCCACCGGCGTCTTCTGGTCCGAGATCGTCATCGAATCCACCGGCGGCACCGACCCCATCACCAGCCACGGCCACCGCAAAGCCGACGCCCAACGCATCCGCGACCTGATCGAAACCTACCAAGCACAGTCGCGTGCATAGCAGCAATGAAAGTAACCCATTTAAAATGTTGCACATGTTCTGCTGTCGCATGAAGAATACGACAAGGGGGGCTGGAAAAAATGAACGCAGTGACGGTTGAGTATGGAGCGCTTCTTTCCGCGACGAGACCTGAGGTTATCACTGGGGAAGCGCAGAATCAGGCTTACATTCAGAAACTGGAAGAATTGACGAGCCAAGAGACTGTTAGCCCCGCAGAGGAAAAGCTAATCGCTCTCCTTACTATTCTGGTGGAGGAATATGAGACCAAGCACCATCCCGTGCCTCAAGCTGGACCGTTGGATATCATTCGACATCTGATGGAGGCACATCGTCTTCGTCAAAAAGACCTAGCCGACGTGTTTGGAACGGAGAGCATTGTTTCCGACGTTTTGAACGGAAAACGCGATCTCGCGAAGGAACACATAAGGCGGCTTAGCGCGAGATTTCACGTTTCTCCGTCGGTGTTTTTTTAGACCTTGGCGGTTGTGTTTATCCCTCCCCGGCCCTGGTCAGGGCTCATGGTCTCAGCCTGCCCTTTCCGCTTATTCTCCCCCGCTAGGGGTCCAATTACAGCCATGAGATTGCGAAATGTTCGAGGTTGTGAGTTGGCTGCCCCAGTTCCAGCAGGTCGCCGCGCGATTCCTAATGCGGCTTGATTGGAACCCTTTGCCCGCAGCGTTGACACCATCTCCTCAAGCTGATAAAAGTTAACGTTCTTTTCAACACACTCTGCGCCGGAGGTTTGTGCCTTCGCGTTATGCCGGACGAAACTAAATCCCCCACTCCGCCGCCGCCGGATGGTGAACCGAAGCCGACGGCGGATCAGCCCGCGACCCCGGGCGGGGTGGAAGCTAGTCCCTCCGGCTCGGCTCAATCGGAAACGAAACCCGCTGCCGACAAGCCCGCCGCTCCTCCCGCGACTCCGACTCCCGTAACTCCAGCGAAACCCGCTGCTGCCGCGCCCGCAACCTCTGCCGCCGCCAGGCCAGCCGCCGCTCCGCCGAAACCCGCGGCTCCGGTCCCCACGCCGTGGGATTCTCCCATGGTCGCGAAGCTCAAAAGCAAATACGGCTCCGGCATCGAACCTCTGACTTATCTTGGCCAGAACTACATGGTGGTCGATCGCTCCCTGATTCCTGAAATCCTCCAGGTTCTGCGCAACGAAGAGCAGTTCGACTACTGCGTGGACATCACCGCAGTGCACTATCCGAAGCGCGAAAAGCAGTTCGACGTGCTCTGGGTGCTGTACTCGTTCCCGCGCAATGAACGCATCCGTGTTAAAACGCAAATCGCCGATGGCGAGAGCCTTCCCAGCTCCGTTCCCATCTGGGCAACCGCCAACTGGCTGGAGCGGGAAGTCTTCGACATGTTCGGCATCAAGTTCGACGGCCATCCCGATCTGAAGCGCATTCTCTTGCCCGACGGTTGGAAGGGCCATCCCCTGCGCAAAGACTACGGCATCCTGCAGCAGGACAATGAGTGGGTACAGATCAATCTTGGAATCGAAAGCGGCCAGTAGCCAAAGATCTAAGACCCAAACCATGACGGACCCGACCTCACTCTCGCCGCTGGATCTTGAAACGCCCGACAAGACGTTTCTGGATGCCAACGAGCTCGTCATTAATATGGGGCCGCAGCATCCCGCGACCCATGGCGTGCTCCGCGTCATCCTCCGCCTCGACGGCGAGAAGGTCATGGGGCTCGAGTGCGTGATCGGCTACCTGCACCGCGGCGTCGAAAAAATCGCCGAGAACCGTACATACACGATGTTCAATCCCTACGTCGACCGGATGGATTACGTCGCCGCGGTCTCCAACGGCCTGGGATACTGCGAAGCCGTCGAAAAACTCCTCAACGTCGAAGCCCCGCCCCGCGCGCAATACATCCGCGTCATCCTGACCGAGCTGAATCGGATCGCCAGCCACCAGCTCTGGCTGGGCACGCATGCGCTCGATATTGGGGCCATCACACCGCTGTTCTATACGTTCCGCGACCGCGAAGAGATTCTAAAGATTTTCGAAAAATACTGCGGCGCCCGCCTCACCACGCACGCCTTCCGCATCGGCGGCCTGCAATACGAAGCCTACGACGGTTTCGAAAGAGACGTGAAAAATTTCGTCTCCTTCGTGAAGCCCAAAATCGATGAATACGAGGAACTCCTCACCACCAACCGCATCTGGCTGGAACGCACCAAGGGCGTGGGCACAATCTCGGGCAAAGACGCCATCGCGCTGGGCGTGACCGGCCCCGTCCTCCGCGCCAGCGGCGTGAAGTGGGACATCCGCAAGGCGCTGCCCTACGCCAACTACAAGAACTTCGACTTCGAAATCCCCATCGGCCAGAATGGCGACACCTACGACCGGTATCTGGTGCGCATGGTCGAGATGCGCCAGTCGCTGCGCATCATCGAGCAGGCCGTGGAAGGAATTCCAGAAGGCCCCATCATGGCCAAAGTTCCAAAAGTCATGAAGCCCCCCGTCGGCGAGATCTACCACTCGATCGAGGCTCCCAAAGGCGAGCTGGGATACTTCATTGTCAGCGACGGTTCCACGCAACCCTACCGCATTCGCGTGCGGCCGCCGTCTTTCGTGAACCTGCAGGCGCTTGACGTCATGTGCCGCGGCCAGCTCGTCGCTGACGTGATCGCCGTGATCGGCACGCTTGATATTGTTCTCGGCGAGGTCGATCGCTGATGCACGACCTTATTCTGTACATCCAGTCCTACCTCGACAGCGACAAAACACCCGGCGGAGCCGGAAATATCTTCTGGGCCACCGTCTATATTCTGCTCGTCTTCGTGGGCCTCTCCGTCGCCGTAATCGCCATGAACTGGCTCGAGCGCAAGATTCTCGCTCACATGCAGGTCCGTCTCGGCCCCATGCGCGTGGGCCCGCACGGTCTGCTCCAGCCCATCGCCGACGCCCTCAAACTGCTGCTCAAAGAAGACATCATCCCCGCCGAAGCCGACGCGCTCGTCTTCTGGGTCGCCCCCTTCATCGTCGTGCTCGCGGCATTCACCGTCTTCGTCGTCGTCCCCTTCGGCCCCACCCACGCCATCACCGACATGAACATCGGCATCCTGTTTATGCTAGGGGTTTCGTCGCTCAGCGTGCTGGGCATCGTCACCGCGGGATGGGCCTCGAACTCGCATTATCCTTTGATCGGCGCGCTCCGCTCCAGCGCCCAGATGGTCTCGTATGAAGTTGCCATGGGACTGGCCGTGGTCTCCGTCATTCTCATGACCAGCCTCAACGACCAGAGCACCGGCACCTTGAGCATGATCGGCATCGTGCAGGCGCAGTTCGCGCAGGGAGAATGGTTCATCTTCAAATTCTTTCCGCTCGGGCTGATTGGATTCTTCATCTTCGCCGTCGCCATGGTCGCGGAGACCAACCGCGCCCCGTTCGATCTGCCTGAAGCCGAATCCGAGTTGACCGCCGGATTCCACACCGAGTACAGCGGCTTCCGCTGGTCCCTGTTTTTCCTGGCCGAATACTCGGCCATGATCGCAGTCTCCTCCATCGCGGTCACGCTGTGGCTTGGCGGATGGTTACGCCCTTTCCCCAACTTTCTGAGCGGCCCCACCTGGGACCTAGTCTTCTCCCTCTTCCCGGGAATCACGTTCTTACTCTTGGCCGCGATGTGTTTCTACAACACCGCCCGCATGCCCAAGCATCCGCTCTTCCGCGTGCAGACCCTGGGCCTGGCCGGATTCGGAGTGGTCCTCGGCGTAATCGGCTTGCTGCTATTCCTGACGCCGGTTCGCGTGCGCGTCACAGACATTTTCTGGTTCGCGGCAAAAGTTGCCGCGTTCATGTACCTCTATATCTGGTATCGTGGCACGTTCCCGCGATATCGATTTGACCAACTCATGAAAGTAGGATGGAAGGTTCTCCTCCCGACGGGCCTGGCGCTCTTGATCCTGACCGCCGTCGTCGGAATGCGAACGGAACTCTGGGCAGAACTACAAGGAGTGTGGGGCCGATGAATCCTCCGGTAGCGACACCCTTCTTCTTCTACCTGCTCGCCGCTACCGTGATCATCGGCGGCGTCCTGGTCATCACGCGCAAGAACGCTGTCCATTCCGCGATGGCGCTGATCACCACGCTGCTGGCCCAGGCCGCCCTCTACCTGATGCTCTATGCCCCGTTCGTCGCTGGCGTGCAAATCATTCTTTATGCCGGCGGCATCATGGTGCTGTTCCTGTTCGTGATCATGCTGATCAACCTTGAACGCAGCATGAAAGAGCGCCAGTTCAACAAGCAATGGCTGGTAGGAATCGCCGCCGCGGCCGCGCTCGGAGGCCTGTTCATCGCGGTTTACACAACCACGACGAAAGGCAAGGCGCTCTTCCCCGAAGGCCGAATGACCTACGGCGAAACGCAAAACACCCAGGCAATCGCGGCCCTGCTTTTTGACCGCAACGCCGGACAATACATGTTCGCCTTCGAAATCGCGTCGCTGCTGTTGCTGGTGGCGATCATCGGAGCGGTGGTAATGGCTAAGAAAAGGATTTGAAGTGAGCATGTGCCGGCGGGAAGCAGATTCCTCCCTTCGGTCGGAATGACAAGGCGGGTTGCTGGTCGGAATGACAACGCGCATCGGCGGAATAGGCGTAATCGACATGGATGCAATGCTCCACATCACGACGCTCCACTACCTGGTCCTGGGCGCCGCCCTGTTCCTGCTAGGCGTAATCGGCGTGCTGACCCGGCGCAACGTGGTCATCGTTCTGATGTCCATCGAGCTAATCCTAAACGCCGTCAACCTGAACCTGGTCGCCTTCTCGCGGTACTGGCAGGGAATCCATGGTCCCACCGCCCTGCACGGCCAGGTCTTCGCGATTTTCGTAATCACCGACGCCGCCGCCGAAGCCGCAGTCGGTCTCGGCATCCTGATCGCCTTCTTCCGTAATAAGGAGACGGTCAACGTAGACGAAGTGAACTTGTTGAAGTGGTGAAAAGCAGCTGTCAGCTCTCAGCTATCAGCTTTCAGCTGTCAGCGCCTGCAGGTGCGATGCGAATGTGTACGGCTCACTTGAACCGATGTTTGGCTGATGGCTGATAGCTAAGAGCTTACATGCTATTTCTAGACCACATCTACCTCATCCCGCTGCTCCCCGCCCTCGGCGCGGTGCTCATGTTCTTTTTCGGCCGTAAGCTGCAGAAGGCCACGGTGAGCGCAGTGTGCGTCGGCTCCGTCGTCCTCGCATTCCTCATGGCCTGCGGCGCGGTCCTGCAGTACATCAACTGGGCTCCCGCGCACGACAACCAGCCCTACCAGACCATCCTCTACACCTGGCTCGGCACCGACACGGGCCACCTCAACTTCGTAAAATCCGACGGCACCCAGGCCCCGCTTCAAGCCGACGCCGGATTCCTCCTCGATCCCCTCTCCAGCATCTGGCTGCTGTTCGTCACCGGCGTGGGCATGTTGATCCATATTTATTCCATCGGCTACATGGCGCATGAAGGCGGCTATTACCGCTTCTTCGGATACCTGAACCTCTTCATGTTCTCCATGCTCACGCTGATCCTGGCCAACAACTACGTGTTGATGTTCGTTGGCTGGGAAGGCGTAGGCCTGTGCTCGTACCTGCTGATCGGTTTCTATTTCCATCGCAAGTCGGCCAGCGACGCCGCCAACAAAGCCTTCATCGTCAACCGCATCGGCGACGCCGGATTCCTTCTCGGTATGTTCTTCATCGCCTGGTACATGGGCTCGCTGCGCTTCGTCGACGTGACCGCCGCCGCCCGGAGCGGCCACTTCCAAATCGGCGACCCCATCATCACCGCCGCCACCCTGCTCCTCTTCGTCGGAGCCTGCGGCAAGTCCGCCCAGCTTCCCCTCTACGTCTGGCTCCCGGACGCCATGGAGGGCCCCACGCCAGTCTCCGCCCTGATCCACGCGGCGACCATGGTCACGGCCGGCGTCTACATGATCGCCCGCTCCAACGCCCTATTCGTGCTCGCCCCGAAATCCATGATGGTGGTCGCCATCGTCGGCGCGCTCACCGCGATCTTCGCTGCCTCCATCGGCCTGGTGCAGAACGACATCAAGCGCGTCCTCGCCTACTCCACCGTCTCGCAACTCGGCTACATGTTCCTGGCGCTCGGCGTCGGCGCGTTCTCCGCCGCCGTCTTCCACGTCTTCACGCACGCCTTCTTCAAAGCCCTGCTGTTCCTCGGCGCAGGCTCGGTGATCCATGCCATGAGCGGCGAGCAGGACATGCGCAACATGGGAGACCTGCACAACCGCATCCCCACCACCCACGCCACCATGTTCATCGCCACGCTGGCCATCGCCGGCATCTTTCCTTTCGCCGGATTTTTCTCCAAAGACGCCATCCTTTGGGAGACCTGGTCGCGCGCAGGCGGCGCCTACCGCATCCTCTGGTATGTCGGCTACGCCACCGCCCTGATGACCGCGTTCTACATGTTCCGCCTCATGTACCTGACGTTCCATGGACGCCCGCGCATGAGTCACGAGGTGGAGCACCATATTCACGAATCTCCCGCGTCGATGACAGTGCCGCTGGTGGTACTCGCAATCTGTGCCTTCGGAGCCGGATTCCTGGGCTGGCCGCACAGTCTCGGAGGCTCCGACCATTTCGCAAAGTTTCTGGAACCGGTATTCGCGGGTGAAGCTCAGACCCTCAGCGCAGAGGGCAAGGCGGCTCAACTCGCCGCCGCCGAAAAAGAAGAACAACACAATACCAGCACAGAATGGCTGTTAATGGCCCTGTCGCTAGCAGCCGCGGGTATCGGATGGACCATGGCCTGGCGAAGCTACCGCAACGCCGACAGAGACTACGTCGAGCCCATCGCCGCCGCCGCTCCGCAAGTCTACGACACGCTGCTCAATAAGTATTATGTCGACGAAGGCTACGACTACGTCTTCACCGGCCGCCGCAAAGCAGGCGAGGTGCGTCTGGGTGTCATGGGTCTAGGCGAAGCCAGTACGTGGTTCGATTCCAACATAGTCGATGGCGCCGTCAACGCCGCTGGCTCCATCACTCGCTCCACCGCGACCATCTCCAGTTGGTGGGATAAGTGGATCATCGACGGCATCGGCGTCAACGGCCCCGCGATCCTGGCGCGCATGCTAAGTTATCCCGCGCGCCTCTTCGAATGGGGCTTGGTGCAATGGTATGCCCTGGTCATGACCGCAGGCTTGGTCGGTTTCGCGTTCTATTACGTGTACCACTGAAGAACGCTACTAGCTGCTAGCTTCTAGCTACAACCGTTTAGCTAGAAGCTAGCAGCTAGAAGCTAGAAGCTCATATGCAGACTCACATCTTATCGATCATCCTCTTCACGCCGCTTGTCGGCGCGCTTTTTCTCCTCTTCGTTCCCAAGGAGAACAAGGCCGCCATCCGCTGGATCGCGAACTTCTTCGCGCTCGCCGGCCTCGTGGTCTCGCTACCGCTGATCCCAATGTTCTGGGAGCAGCGTTTCGAGCCCGGCTTCAAATTCATCGAGGGCGCGCCCGGCAACTGGATCCCCTCGATCGGCGCCGGCTACGTCCTCGGCATCGATGGCATCTCCTTCCTGCTCATCATGCTCACCACGCTCCTCGGCTGGATCTCCATCCTCTCCTCCTGGACCGCCATCGAGAATCGCGTCAAGGAATACTACATCTGGTTTCTCTTCCTCCAGACCGGGATGCTCGGCGTCTTCATGGCGCTCGATTTCTTTCTCTTCTTCGTCTTCTGGGAAGCGATGCTAGTCCCCATGTACCTGCTGATCGGCATCTGGGGAGGCCCGCGCAAACTCTACGCGGCCATCAAGTTCTTCCTCTACACTCTCGCCGGCTCTGTCCTGATGTTGCTCGGCATTCTGTTCCTCTACTTCCATCATCACGCCTCAACTGGCGTTTACACCTTCAGCCTGACCTCGTTGTACGAAACGGCGCCGAAAATTTACTTCGACTACGGCCCGCACGTTGCCACGCTGCTGTTCCTGAGTTTCTTCTTCGCCTTCGCCATCAAAGTCCCCATGTTCCCCTTCCACACATGGCTGCCCGATGCCCACGTGGAAGCGCCCACCGCCGGCTCCGTCATCCTGGCCGGCGTCCTGCTGAAGATGGGAACCTACGGTTTCATCCGCTTCTCGCTTCCCTTCTTCCCCAACGTGCTGTCGAATCCCGCCACATTCATGCACATGACCGTGCGCGGCTGGATGATTTTCCTTTCCATCGTGGGCATCATCTACGGCGCTCTGGTCTCGCTCATGCAGAAGGACATGAAGAAGCTCGTGGCCTATTCGTCTGTCAGCCACCTCGGCTTCTGCACCCTGGGAATCTTCGCCCTCACGCCCCTTGGCCTGAGCGGCTCCGTCCTGCAGCAAATCAACCACGGCATCTCCACCGGCGCGCTCTTCTTAATTGTCGGCATCCTCTACGAGCGCCGCCACACCCGGGAGATCTCCGAATACGGCGGCATCTCCAATGTCATGCCCGTCTACGCCACCATCACCATGATCATGTTCCTCTCCTCGATGGGCTTGCCGCTGCTCAACGGCTTCGTCGGCGAGTTCACCATCCTGCAAGGAACGTTCATGGAGAACTGGCGCTGGGGCGCATGGGCCGTCCCCGGCGTCGTGCTGGCCGCCGCCTATCTGCTGTGGCTCTACCAGCGCGTTTTCTTCGGCACGGTGACCAATCCCAAGAACGAAAAACTACACGATCTGACGCCGCGGGAAGTCGCGACGTTCGTCCCGCTTCTCATCATGGCTTTCTGGATCGGCCTCTATCCCAAACCGTTTTTCCAGATTCTCGAGCAGCCGGTGAACCACACCATCGCAATCGTGCGCCCTGACTATCCGCAGCCCGCGGTGAACGCCGCCGCGCAGCCTGCAACAATAGTCGCCCCACCCACCAACATGACGTACACCACGAATCCGCCGGCCGCAGCTGCACCGAAAAAGGGGAAGAAATAGTGGTCTGGACTGACTATCTTCTGGCTCTGCCGATCACGCTGCTGACCCTCTTCGCCCTCGGCATCCTGCTGATCGACCTCATGCTCCCCCGGGAGATGAAGTGGATCAACGCCGTCACCGCCCTCATCGGCGTACTGTTCTCCGCCGCCGGCGTCTACAAGATTCAGCTCTGGATGACCGGCTCGCCCGGCTCCTTCGGCCTGATGCGCACCATGCTGGTCGACCGCTTCGCCATTTATTTCTGGTACTTATTCCTCGCAGCGACCGCCATCGCCATCCTCACGTCGGTGCGCTACCTCGAAACCGAGCATGAAAATCACGGCGAATATTACGCCCTCATGCTGCTCTCGGTCGCCGGCATGATGTGCATGGCCGCCGGCTTCGACATCGTTCTCATCTTCATCGGCCTGGAATTGATGGCCATCTCCACCTACGTGCTCGTCGGATTCCTGCGCCGCGACCGCCGCTCCAACGAAGCTGCCCTAAAATATCTGCTCCTCGGAGCATTCTCCTCCGGCATCTTTGCCTACGGCTTGTCCCTGCTCTACGGTCTCACGGGCAGCACCAATCTCGGAGTCATCCAACAGGAACTCGCGCGCCACGTCCTGAACAGCGAATACAAGCCAGTCGCCGTCATCGCGCTACTCACCACCATGACCGGCCTCCTATTCAAGATCGCCGCCATCCCCTTCCACCAGTGGGCGCCCGACGCCTACGAAGGCGCCCCCACCAGCATCACCGGATTCATGTCCGTCGCGGTCAAGGCCGCCGGATGGGCCATGCTGCTCCGCATCCTCGTCATCGGACTCATGCCCATGCGCCCGATCTGGGTGCCTCTGCTGGTCTTCGTGTCCATCGCCACCATGACCGGCGCCAACTTCGCCGCGCTCACGCAGACCAACACCAAACGCCTGCTCGCCTATTCCTCGATCGCCCACGTCGGCTACATGCTGCTCGGCCTGATCGCCGGCACCGCCACCCAACTCAGTCCCGACGGCATCAAAGGCATTCTGATCTACCTGCTCGTCTACACCTTCATGAACCTCGGCGCTTTCGCGGTGATTACTTCTCTTCGCCACCGCAACGTAGTCGGCGACGAACTCGACGACCTCAACGGCCTCTACTCCCGCGCCCCGGTCGAAGCCGTCCTCATGCTCATATTCATGCTCTCGCTGGCCGGCATCCCGCCCCTAGCCGGGTTTTGGGGAAAGTACTTCATCTTCTTAAGTCTGATCGAATCCGGTCACTATGTCCTGGCATCGCTGGGCGTGCTCTATTCCGTCTTCGGCCTCTACTACTACCTGAAAATCGCCAACGCTATGTTCATGGGCCAAGTGGAGAAGGGCGAAGAAAAACTTCCCATCAGCTTAACCATGCGCGCCGCCCTCGCCCTGACCGCCCTGGCCACGCTCTATATCGGCATCCTCCCCAACCGCTTCATCGAACTCGTAAACTGGGCCCTAGGCATAGCGCAAAATCCGAGCATCGCCAAGCTGACGCACTGAGATGCTCGCGTAGCGACAGCCGCCTCGGCTGTCCGGCCCGGGCGAAGCCCGGCCGATCTCTGTTGCTGCCGTTTAGGATAGAATCGCTAGCGCCGAGCCCGACCGATGCCGCCCTCCACTCCCCCCGAAGACCGGAACTCCGATAAGAAAACAAATCCCTGGCTGCAAGTCGGCCGCTACAGCCAGTTGGCCTTGATGCTCCCAGCCGGCACGGTTGCGGGATGGCTCATTGGCTCCGCCCTTGACCGCTGGCTTCACACCTCATGGATCAGCATTGTCGGACTCTTCCTCGGAATCGCCGCCGGAATGTTCGAACTGATTCGCACCGTCCTCCGCGACACGAAGTAAGATCACCTGTGTCGAAACTGGATCGGGAAGGGCACAACCAGTCGTGCCGTAAAAGCGTCACAATCGGTAATCGGCTTTAGCCGCTCAGGAAACCGTTGAGCGCTACGGTCGCGCTGCTCCGGCCATAACAAGATGTTTCACGCACCGTGAACCAAGGCCCGCCAAATTCCGCCGCGCCCCCTACCCCCTCCGACGCCTTCTACGCCGGCGCCCTCGATCGCATCCGTCATTCCATGATCGTGCTAGCCGTGGCCCTGTCTGCCGCCGCCTGGTGGAGATTCGGCCGCTTTCCCGCACTCGGCTTTCTCTTGGGATGCATCATCGCCTACCTGAATTTCCATTGGCTCAAAAGCGGCGTCTCGGGCTTAGCCGAGCGCGTCACCAATACCGGCAAGCCGCAGTCCGGAAAGGGGATCGTCGCCCGGTATCTCTTCCGCTATGTGTTGTTGGGAGCCGCCGCGTATGGTATATTAACCAGTTTTCCCGCGAGCCTCCGAGGCCTGTTTGCGGGCTTGTTCCTGCCCGTCGCAGCCATTGTCTGCGAAGCGGCGTACGAGTTGTATGTAGCAATAACTCGCGAGGTCTAGCGGAAAAGCGGGATCGAGGAAGAGCTAGCAGCCATCTCATGCCTGAACAACTCTGGTTTACCAAAATCCTGAACGATCTGTTCGCCGGTGGCGTCACAGCATTTCTACGGGTGCTCCACATCGAGCCCAAATACCCGCAGGCGCCGATCGCGAATTCTTTCGCGATGGAGTTGCTCGTGTTCGCCTTCCTGCTGGCCCTCTTCCTTATCGTGCGATCGCGCCTCTCCGTCGAGTCCCCCGGAGGTTTGCAACACGGCTTCGAAGCCATCGAGGGTTTCGTGCTGGGCCAGAGCCGCGAAATCATCGGTCATCACAGCGAACCCTATACGGCTTTCTTCGCCATCGTCTTCATCTTCATCCTGGTCTGTAACCTGATCGGTCTGATTCCCGGTTTCGAGTCGCCCACCGGCGTTCCCGTCGTGCCCCTGGGCTGCGCCATCTGCGCGTTTCTGTACTACCACACCCAGGGCTTCAAGCATGCCGGACCGAAGTATCTCCTGCAGTTTTTCGGACCGCCTATGGAGGGCATGCCGATCTGGGCCCGCATCCCAATGGCGGTTTTGATGCTCCCCATCGAACTGGTCAGCCATTTGGCCCGCTTGCTTTCGCTCACGGTGCGTCTCTGGGCCAACATGTTTGCCGGCGATCTGATCACCCTGGTCTTCTTCTCCATGATCCCGATCGGCATTCCCATCATCTTCAGCGGCCTTCACATCGTGGTCGCTGTTTTGCAGGCCTACGTCTTCATGCTGTTGTCGATCATTTACGTCTCCGGCGCCGTCAGCGAGGAACACTAAAGGAGTGCCTTCTCATGGATCTCGGCAGCCTGTGGTTTAACTGAGAACTGAGAACGAAAAGACTTTACCCGCCGCAAGCGTGAGGGCGTCTGCAAGGTACGACGTCAACCACCCACTGGCGGCAACTTGATACGAGGAGAAACACAATGCGTAAATTGAGTTACCTGTTCATGTCGTTATCTGCCCTGTGCTTCGCCATGCCTGCCTTCGCGCAGGGGGGCGGTGCCGAGGACACCCACTGGATCGCCATTACCGCAGGATTCTCCATGGCGATCGCGTCCGCGGTTTGCGGCCTCGCCCAAGGCAAAGCCGTCGCCGCCGCCACCGAGTCCCTGGCCCGCAATCCCGCAGCCCGTCCCGGCATCCAGTTCGCGCTGATCCTGGGCCTGGTCCTGATCGAGTCCCTGGCCCTCTACACCCTGGCGATCATCTTCCTGAAAGTGAAGTAAGTCGGATAACGCTGAAAGACACGAAAGCCTCTGCCGAAAGCAGAGGCTTTTGCATTTGAAAACTGATAGCTGACAGCTTGTTTCTAGATTTTCCGCTCCCCGCTCCACTCCTGCCCCTTATTCTGGGGAGCGTGGTTCAGCGCATCCACCAGCAGCCGGCGCAGCCGGAACCGGCTATCCAGGTCGGTACTCACAATCTCAAATCCCACTTCATTCACGCGCGCCCTCCGCAGCAGCACATGCGCGCGAATCTTCGACCGCATCCCCAGCGAAATCTCCAAATCCGCTTCGCTGCCGATGCGCAAGTTGTCTTCCTTCGTGCCCATCCCGCCGCCCAGGCTCAATTCGCGGATTTGAATCCTCGACTTGCCCCACGAACTGCCAATCGTCGCCGTCACCGTTTTCGCCAGCACCAACCGCTCGTAGCGCCGTTGCCGCACCCAGGGACATGCCGGTGCCATATCCAGCGGCGCAATCGCCAACTCCGCCGGCTCCAGACCGCTGTCCGACAGGACTTGCGAACTGTACCGCGGATCGGTCTTCGCCAGCGCCTGCGCCGCCGCGATTCTCAACTCGCGGTGATACACAAATCCAAACGTCTTCTTGGTTTCCAGAATTTCGCGCAGCGTCGCCACTGCCTCCGCATCCCGCAATCGGCCCAGCGACTCAATCGCTTTGAGTTGGACAAAAGCAGAGCGCGAAGCCGCTTCTCCCGGCCGGGCCATCGCAATCAACGGCGGAGTTGCCGTCATGTCTCCGCTCATCCCAATTTCGTCCACCGCCTCGGCCAATACCAGCGGATCCAAAATCTCCGTCAGTTCGAGCAGCGTGCGCCCCCGATCCGTCGCGGCCCCATACGCAATCTGCCGCACCACAATGTCGTGATAGAACCGGTTCCATTCCGGCAAACGCACCGGCAGCAATTCCAGCAGCGTCCCCACGTCGAGCCGGCTCACCAGTCCCACTGCTCCGGCGGCCTGCCTTGGCTGCCCGGTGCGCAGAATCTCCCGCAACTGCAGCAGCACCGGAGAGCCCAACTCCTTCACCAGATCGATCATGCGATCGCATTCGTCGCGCCGCATGCAGCGGAAGAAGCGGTCCGCCAGATGCTCGGCGCCCGACTGGCTCGTCCGCCGCAAAACCGACAGCATATCCGCGGGAATCGGGTCCAGGTGTATCGCTTCCTCAATGAACTCCGGCAGACGATTCTCCACCCCTACTCGCGGACGCAAGTCGCTCATCAGCACCGGCCGCTCCATGCTGATCATTTCCATCCCAGCGCACACTTCATTCACCGCGCCGTAGTTCTTTGCCGAACTCGCTTCCTGGCTCAGCCGCACGAACGCCGCGCTGAACAGGCTTTGCAGTTCCGCGTCTTTCTCGTGGATCAGATGATCGCTCAGCTTCCGGATCGCCTGGCCCATCGGCTCTCCGCCCACCCGTGCGTACAGGTCGGCTAACTGGCTCAGCCCAATCGCCGTTCTGCGACGCGGTTCTGCTTCCCTGGCGCCCAGGCAACTGGAATAGTTGTTCAGGATCTCCGTTGCCCCCTCCTTGTCGTCCCGATCGAGCAGCACTTCCACGAACTGCCGCAGGTTCCGCGGTGGTACGCAAGGCGCTTCGTGCGAAAGCAGAACGCTCTTCTTGCCTGACTCCGGCACTTCCGCCCAGAACATTCGGTCCAGGATGTCGGCGTGCGACTCCACCAGAATCCCGGCCTTGCTCATCTTCTCTTCTTGCAGCTTCAGAATCTGGCGCAACGAGTCCATCTGCCGGCTCATGTGCTCCATCATCTGGTGTACCGCGTTGACCTTGACTTCGCCCTTCTGATAGCGCTCCAGGGCGAAGCGGATCGCCATGTGCTCCGCAGCCTTCATGAGCAGCGGTGTGTCGTCCTCTTCCGCCGACGACGCCTTCGCCGCCAGACTTCCCAGCAACTGCTGCAGGTTCAACCGCGTATTCGGATCCGTCTCTTTCAGTTCCTTCTGTAGATCTTCTTCTCTCACACCGGGATCCTGCTGCACTTGCCCAAACCGCGTCAGCAGCCGGATCGCCTGTACAACCTCCTCTTCCTGCAGAGGAACCATTCCACCAGTCCAGGCCGGTGCCGCCCCGGTTGCCGCGCCACCGGGAGCCCCGCTTGGAGCGCCGTCTGGAACCCATCGTCCCTTGCCCGTCCCTGGCGGAAGGTTGGGCACGCTCCCCAGCGGAACCATCGGAACCCCGTCTGCGGAGACTTGTCCGCCCCCAGCGTTCGCCCCCTCCGCGGCCGCAATCAACTGCAACAACTTCTGCGGATCGTTCAGCCACTGCTTGAACTCAGGTCCCAGGGTCTGAGCCGCAATCTGCGCCGCAATACTCACATCCCCTGTCAGCGGATCGGCCGCCACAAACTTCACTTCATTAATTCGGATCGTGCTGCCCGGCTTGTTCGCGCCCAGCGCTTCTTTGATCTGCTTCGACACATCCTGGGCCTTCGACCCCGCCACCGTGAACGCACGCACCAGGCGAACAAAGTCTTCCTCGGTCACGTCTCTGGAAAAATGCAGGCTGGCGAGTCCGGCCGTAGTCAACAGCGTCGCGAAGCTCCGCTCCGAGTTTCCCGTTTCCAGTGGAATGCCATCCAGCAGCAACTTGTTGTCGGAAACGCCCAGCAGAAAGCCCGCGTCCCCGGTCGTCGGCAGACCCTGCTTCAACTCGTTCCACGTGATTTCGAACTGCGCCTCGGTGCGCTTGTGCTGGTACCCATACATCCGCGCATACTTGATCAGGATGTTCAGGCTGTGGACGAAGGCTCGCGCCGAGGCGGCACGTGCACCTTGCGATGTGTTTGTGGCCGAGATAGCAAGCTCCTCGAAACGCAAGTTTGAACCTCAAGGTTAAAGGGAAACGGTAAGCCCCGAAACGTTACGGAGGTAATCGACGCAGCCCAAGCGCCACTCGCAAGGGCATGACCCAAGTCAGTATCCCTGTCATCCCGACACGCGAGCAGAGAGCCAGGAGCAATCTGCTTTCTGCCGGTGACCACCGCAACTCCTGCAGGCCGTACTCCAGTCCGCCACCTTTGACTTTGCGAACAACTCCAATACCCAAAGAAGCGTCCTATCCCCGGAGAATCGACTGCCAAATGACCGCACCATCGCTCATTCCTGCTTCGTCTCGTCATCGCACAACGATTCTCCCGACACATCTCTAGGACAAAGCGAGGCGTATGACTAGTCGGCTCAAGCTTTCCACCGCAACAACCTCCATCCTTTCAGGCGCGATCCTGACAGCAGTCCTTCTCTTCACCGCACTGCCGCGCCTTCATGCTGAGGACATCGACCGCTGCCAGCGTCGCGTCGCTCACGCCGAGCATGAACTCCACGAGGCCATCGAGAAACATGGACGCAACAGCAAAAAGGCAAATCACGAGCGTCGCGAATTGCATGAAGCCCGAGAGCGTTGCTGGCGTGAGCAGCATCGCTGGTGGGATGAACACGAGCACCGCTGGCGCACCGACCGCGATTGGAACGAGCACGACCACGACTAGCCACTCGTGTGGGGCGCCCCGTCCGCCGCCTTTAACTCCGCGCGATTCCCCGGACCGCACCACGGAGTCCGGTCACTCCGGCACGTGGCTGCCCCACCTTTCGCGGATTTTCGAAAGGTGGAGCAGCACACCTAAATTGCCCAGGTTTGTATAACGTACCGAGAAGGGCACAATCACGCTCAGCCAACAACCCCAGCGGCGAAAGGGTTGCACAGCAGTTGAAAGGAGTGGACAGAAATCAGTGCGAGCCACTTAGCACGAGATCGGACTGCAAGGCGTAGGCACTTGAATCTACCATTTTGAAATCCTTGGCAAAGTCCAGAGAAACGCGATCGTACTCGCGATCCCCATCGCTTTCCACTAGCGTGACAATCACTGTTTTCGGCCTTCGGTTGCACTTCTCCAGAATCCCGTTCACCACGGGCCTGCGACTTTGTGTCAGGAATTCAATCGGGATGCTGAATCTTCCATTCTCGATCGTCACTTCGCCCGATTCTCCCGCCATATCTCTCGCATAGACCAACTGGACGCGAACTTTGGCGTTGCCGGGTGCACGATCAACTCGGCCTCTGACGATGACGACATCGACCGAGCACAGCGCGTTCGCAAATGCGCAGGTGATTAGTGCAACACTTACGATCGACCTGAAAGTCTTAGCTGCGCCGAAAATCATGAGCGAGCCTCCGGTCCAACCTCGTGAAATCATGCCACAAATACCACTCGGATCGGGGGCCATACAATTTCAAGGGGTGCCACAATCCCGCGGCGCGACATTCACACAGAACATGCATGGGGGCACTCAGGACTGTGGCGCTGGACCCGAACGCAGCCCAGATCAGTGCGCCAAGAAATTTGTTATGAAAACGAACAAGAAGACACGATCAGGCGTTCGCACGCTCCCAGTAGCGCGGGGCGTTGCCGATCGCATACAGCGTGGGCAACACCCTAGAAGCTGATTTTCACCGCCAACTGCACCTGCCGCGGACTGTTCGCCATGCGCGGGATTATCCCAAAGCTGGGATCACCAACATTGAGGGTGCTGTCACCGTACGGGCCGGGTGTACCCAGACTGAACAGAGGATGATTGAATGCATTCTGGGCTTCGAGACGCAACTCCAGCCGGATGCCTTCATGCACGCTGGACAGCACGAACTGCTTGCTCACCGACAAGTCGCTGGTGAAGGTGAGCGGCGTCCGCACCGATGCGATCGTCCGCGGCATGTTGCCGAGAGTGAACGGATCCGGTTGTACGAAGACCGTGGGGTCGACGAAGAACTGGTCCTGCCAATCCGTCCCGTAATTGCGCTTTGGCGTCCCTACGAGGTTAGGCCGCTGAGAACCATACGTGGGGATCGGCGTTCCGCCATTGGAGACCGTGATGGGCAGCGGGCGTCCGTCGGCGATCTGCCAGATGCCGTTGGTCTTCCAGCCGCCAATCATCGCCTCCAGTACTCGCGGCATGTTGCCGAGCAGGGCCTTGCCGCGCCCGATCGGCAGATCGTAGCTGTAGCTGAATTTCAGCACCGAGGGCGTGTCGAACGTCGACAGGCTCCGTTCCAGCCACGGCTTATTGGGATCCTGCAAACTGGTGAAGCTCCCCAGCCAGGTCACGTTGTCGTCGCCAATCGAGGCGTCATCGATTGACTTCGACCACGTGTAATTGATCAGAAGCTCCAGCCCGTTGCTAAAGCGCTTATTCGCGGTGAGCTGCAGTCCGTGATAGATGGAATCCGCAATCATCTGCACGTCAGTGCTCACGCCTGTGAATTGCGGATAAGGAAGCTCCAGCTGAAATCCCGGTACCGAGCTGGACATGCCGCTGTTGGGATCGGTAATGATCCCGAAGAAGGGGTTGCAGGTGGGAGCGCAGCCGGGCGGATTGGTGTAGAGAGTATTGAGAGCGTTCATCTGCGGTGAATTCGGGCCGTAGCTCTCCACCTGCGGCCCCAGAACGTCCGGCTGGTTGGCGCCGCTGAAAGGAAGATGCGTGCCTTTCTTTCCGAGATATTCGACGTCAAACACCATGTTCCACGGCATCTGGCGCTCAATCCCGACGCTCCAGCTTTGCTCATACGGGGTTAGGTTTGCCACGCGGGTGCGCAGCGGGCCGTTCGCTCCGAAGCCGACGTCGTTCATCAAACCGAGAGCGCCTCCCGGCGGCTGAATCAATCCGTTGGGAAACGGATTGCCCAGACGCAGGTAGGGGGTCGCGCCGTCGTTCTGATACGTGGTGATCATGTTGGTGTACTGGTCGAAGCCCTGTCCGCCGTAGGGCACAACTCCACTGGCGCCGGAGCGGGACTGGCCGTAATAAATGCCGTAGCCTCCGCGCAACACCATTTTCGGCGCGAACTGGAAGGCCAAGCCGAAGCGCGGCTGAATGTCCCTCCAATCCGGCACGTAGTTTGTACGCTGGTGGGAATTCGCAAAAACTTCGCCGCCGAGAAGCGGGCGGGTGACCGGGTTGCCGCTAATTGGGTCGGTATATGAAAACGTTCCACCATTCAAGGGGCTGACCACGTTCGGATCAAACCAGTTCTGCCGGTTGAAGCGATCGGTTCGGGGCAGCGAAACGTCGTAACGCAATCCCAAGTTCAACGTCAGCTTGTGCGTGACCTTCCAGTTGTCCTGGGCAAACACGGCGTACTGATAATTTTCGGTCGCAGGCCGGAACTGAATTTCGTAGAAGCCGCTTTGAACCTGGCCCATCATGAAGCTGGCCATGTCATCTCCGCCGGCGACGGTGCCATCGGCGCATTGCGATGTAATGCCGACCGACGGGCAAACTGAGCTGCCCCGGTTGTCGAAATTGAAATAGCCCAGCGGCGCGTTGGTCTGAATGTAATTCTGTTGATGCAATCGGCCCTCGGCTCCGAACTTCAGTTCGTGAGACCCATGGATCTTGCTCAGCATCCCCGCAAGCTGACCGGTAAGCTGTCCTTGCTTGTAGTTGCCATAGGGGTCGTTTCCGGCATTGGGAAAGCCGGCGTTGGCATAATCGTTAATGAACATCGCGGGAACGCCGTTGAAGCCATTCGCCTTCAAATAAGACGGAAACCCTAGAGTGCTAAGCGGATCGGAACCCAGGCTCGAGTTGTAGGCAAAAATCAGCATGGCGCCGCGGGTGATGCCAAACGTCGTGGTCAGCAGCAGCGTGGGATTGAAAGTGTAGGTATCGTTGATCGTGAATATATGCGCCGTACTCTTGTTGGATCCGCCGCCACAGGGATCGATGACGGTCTTGAAGCAGTCATAACCGGTAGTGGAACTCCATTCCTGCGAGTACTTGGCGCTCAGCAGGTTCTTTTCGCTGAAGCGATGATCGATCCTCAGATCGAATTGGTCGTTCTTGCTGGGAGTCGCCCCCGAGGCGATCCAGTTGCGGTAGATCGTGGGATTCGCCATGTTGGGAGTCGGATTGGGGAACAGATTCATTACGTTCTGAGCGACGGGATCAATCAGGTTGCCGGGCGTGCCGGGCAACTGGTAGGGCGTGCCATTTAAGTTTGGATTTCCGGGGCTGGTGTAGGCGGCCATGTTGTTGAACGGAATGAAGGCGCTGCGCACGGGGCCGCCGTCGACGGAGCTATAAGTGCCAGAGTAGGGATCCCAAAGCTGGCCGCTCGGAACAATCATTGTCATGTCATCTGCCTGAACGCACGCGCCATAGTTCGGATCGCCCTGGGTGTTGTCCCAGGTGCCGGGATGGACATTGCCGCTAGCGTCGGTGTTCGACGCAATCGCGCAGAGCTCGCCAAAGTTCCCGCTGCGCATGGCGGTGCTGGGCACGCCCGCCTGGTAGGTGTTCATGTTGCTGGCACGCAGACCTTCGTAGTCAAAGAAAAAAAAGGTCTTGTTCTTCCAGATGGGTCCGCCAAGGGTGGCGCCGAAATCGTGACGGTGAACCGGAGGAATGGGAATGCCGCTGCGATCGTTGAACCAGTCATTCGCGTCGGTGATGGTGTTGCGGATGAAGTCATACACGCTGCCGTGGAATTTGTTGGACCCGGACCGCGTGACCATGTTGAGAATCGAAGCGCCAGTGAAGCCGTATTCGGCGCTGAAGTTCGTCTGCTGCACTTTGAACTCTTCCACCGCTTCCGGCGAGGGAATGTACACGGCTTGAGTGACGCCGCCGTTGGGCTCAAAGTTCGTGACCGAGGCGCCGTCCATCAAAATGTCGGCACTCGCTCCGCGGCTGCCGTTCGAAACGAAGTTCGTCGCGCCGCAATTGTGGCACTGATCATCCATGTCATTGACGCCGGGCGAGAGATAGGTCAACTCCGTCACATCGCGGTTAATTAACGGCAGATCATTAATCAGCCTGCGGTCGATGACCTGGCCGGTTACCGCATCTTCGGTGGCGAGGGCCTGCGCCTGAGCCTTAACCTCAACGGTTTGAGCGGCACCTGCAATCTTCAGAGTGAGATCGGCGGTCGAGTTCTCGCTGACGTTCAACTTGATGTGGGTGCGTACGGTCTTCTGAAATCCTTGCATTTCTGCCGACACGGAATACATTCCGGGCGGAATCGAGACGAATAGATACCGCCCGCTACTGTCCGACGTGGCCGTGAAATGATATCCCTTCTGCTCGTCGAGGAGCGTCACTTTTGCCCCTTGAACGACGGCTGCGGAGGGGTCTGTCAGAATGCCGCTTACCGTGCCGAAGTAGCCCTGGCTGAAAAGCATACTGGGAAATACAACCACGGTTGCGATGATCAAGAAAGCGGCTAGAATCCGTTGAAAACTGGCCTGAACTCTCGAAGCGGATGATTTCATCTTGCCCCCCTTTGTCGCGGCGGAACAGATACGACACGATGGCTCAGCGAGACCGTCGGCGGAATATTAAACCGATTTAACATTTCGCGCCAGCAGGGGAATCCTCGGGGGGGCAGGCTCATCGACCGGGAATCGGGGCAATCATCGTAGAGGCCTTGCTTACGACAGCTATCCCGCGATTACAACAGCTATCCCGCGACAACATGGACCTAGCAACCCGGAAAGGTACTACTTCACGGCCTTCCCCGGTGGCTATAGTGGGCTTTGCAAGAGCAAGAGCCAGAGCCAGGCGTCCAGCCTTGGGTTTCCCTCGTCCCCTAAAATGTATGTAACTTCCTTCGATCTGCAGCGTACTGCTTTATGGACGCCAAAAGGAACATGGCGAAAGAACCGCAGCCCCGCGAGGGCGAAACCAGGCAGATGGAGGGGCTCGGTTTGGAGAGCATAATAGCGCGCGCCCAGGGCCACGATGCCGAGGCCCTGGGGGAGATTTATCGCCGCTATGTCCGGCGCGTATTCGGATTGTGTCGTTACATGCTGAACTCACGGGAGGGCGCAGAAGATGCCACCAGCGAAGTCTTCCTCAAGCTGCAGCGCTCGATCGAGAGCTACGACGGTTCGATCCCGTTCCCCAGGTGGCTGCTGCGTGTGGCGGGCAACCAATGTATTGACGCTTTGCGGCGCCGGCAGCGTGGACTGAAGGTGTTTGTGGAAGTTGAAGACGGAACCGCCGTCATCGAGGCGGCCAGTTCGGAGCCGTCGCCGCTGGGTGCTGTCATCAGCACGCAAGAGAGAGCGCAGGTGCGGGACACCATCGCACGCCTGCCGGAGAACTATCGCGTGCCGCTGGTCCTGCGCTATTACGGCGAGCTGAGTTATGAGGAAATCGCGCAGGAGTTGGGCCTGGAGAGGAACTACGTGGCGGCGCTGATATTTCGGGCCAAGCAAGAGCTGCGCCGGAGACTGGCCCCTAGGAGCAAGTGATCATGGAATGTTATTCGGAACAGACCTGCGCCCTCGCCGTGGACGGCGAACTGGCGGCGGACGAGGCGCGGCGCCTGCGAGACCACCTAGCCACGTGCCGGCGCTGCCGGCAGTTAGTGGACGCATTGCGCGCCGAGAACCGCGTTCTGAGCGAAAGTCTGCACGAGCTTCCGGAAGAAGCAGCCAGCCCAGCGGGCTTCTCCCGTCCGCATAGGTCCTGGGTGTGGGGCGACCTGGCGGTGATGGCCGCAGTGCTGGCGCTAGGTTCGATCAGTTCCATTTGGTTCGACGAACTGAGTATTCCGGCAGCGCTGGAATGGTTCAATCCCTTCAGCTCAAGCGGCCGCACGAACCTGATCTTCAGCCTTTTTGACTACTTTGCACCCGGAGGTACTGCCATGCTAACTGACTATGCTGCTGTCGTGGGGCTTCTTTCTCTGCTGTTGCTGTTGGGCGGCAGCGCACTGCTGTTGGGACGAGGGCGGCCGCGCCAGCCTGGCCTGCGCCTGCTGATCGTGCTGCTTGCGTTGTCGTTGCCCAGCTTTGCCCTGGAACGGCGTCAGGGTGAGTTCGTCACCGTGGCGGCGAACGAGACGGTGGACGATACCCTTGTGGCCACCGGCAACACTGTGCGCATGGAAGGCGTGGTCAATGGGGACTTGCTGGCTTTTGGCGGGACCGTGGAAGTACGGGGCACCGTCAAGGGCGACTTGGTGAGTTTTGCCAAGAGAACTGTGGTGAGCGGACGAGTGGAAGGCAGCGTCTACAACTGTTCGCGGTCGCTCGACCTGGACGGGCAATTGGGTCACAGCATCTACGGCTTTGCGCAATCCTTGCGTGTGGATGACCGGGGCCACGTGGGCGAAGGTATCGTGGCTGCCGCCGGCGACGTCAGCCTCGAGGGCGACGTGAAGCGCAGTGTGGACATCTTGACTAGTGGCAATGCCGATGTGAGCGGTAGCATCGGCCGCGATCTGACCATGGCCGGAGTTAGCCTTACGCTGACGAATGCGGCCCGGGTCGGCGGCAACTTGAGCGCTCGCGTGCACCAACTGAAAGAGGTGCACATTGCCGACGGCGCGACCATTGCGGGCAAACGTGACATCCAGGTGCAGGTGAGGAAAAGCCAGTTCACGCGCCCCAGATTCTACTTCCACCAAGCTGTCTGGTTCGCTGCCGCCATGCTGGTGGGATGGCTGGGCCTAATTCTGTTTCCCGGTTTCTTCCGGGCCACGACGCAAGCGGTGGGCTCAGGCTGGCTCAGCGTCGGGCTGGGGGTTGGGGTTCTGGCGGGTGCGCCTGTTGCCATGGTAGTGGTTGGCATCACGCTGATTGGCATCCCGATCTCGCTAATGTTGTTCGCGGTATATCTGGCTGCGATCTACCTGGCGAAGGTTTGGGTTGGAGCCTTCCTGGGGCGGATACTTCTGAAGCCCTCGGGAGCTACGAAGGGCGATTGGTTGCTGGGGCTCCTGGTGGGCCTGTTGATCCTCACGATCGTTGGGTTCATCCCGTATCTTGGCGGGCTGGTCCGCTTGGGTGTGGTTTGCCTGGGTTTGGGAGCTTTTGCCGGGCAGCTTTATAGGGCTTCACGACCGGTAATAACGGCCTGAAGAGGCCTGCTGAGGAGCTGGTCGAGAAGCCAGCATCCAGCCCAAGCACGAACGAAATTCGCCAAAACATCCGCGAGCAGATCCGAAAGCAACTGGTGCCAGGTTTCCCGGCGCCCGGAGGCTCGAAGTCTAAACAATCACGGAAAAGCCCGCTTTCGCGTCGCGTAGCGCCTGCCAGCGCCGCGATCCAAGCTTTCTTTTTCCGTAAAGGCCTCAGAGTGCGTGAGTACTGAGTTTCGGGGAAAGCGGTGGAACGAAATCTGCCAAACTCCAGCCGCGAAGCGGCGGCAGAATGCAGCCCCCGGCGCCAGCCGTGGGTGGCGAAGTGAAAAAATGCAGCAAAGCTCCGAAGGGACGAAAGAAAATTGCGACATAACTTGCGAAAAAAACTTGATGTAAGGTGGAAGCACCATCTTCAGTAAAATACTCGCGGAGTGCCGACGACCGAAGACTTGAAACCTGTTACCAAGACAACGGGACTGCGCTATTGGATGGCGCGCGTGCTCGAAGAGTGCGAGCACGTGTCCGCCGACTTCAGCGCCGATCCGGTCCATGATCTGCGGGTTGCGCTGCGGCGCTGCCGCTCCCTGGCCGACGGCATGATGGCCATGGATCCCGATCGCGACTGGAAGGAAATGAAAAAGGCCGGCAAGCGCCTGTTCCAGCGCCTCGGCACATTGCGCGACGTGCAGATCATGATGGAGTGGATTGAAAAGCTGAGAGCAACCACGACTCGTGCAGGCGCGGGCGACTCGCCCGCGCTCCCGCAACCGGCAGAGAATTCCGGCGACTTCGCAGACGCCGCTCCCTCCACCGAACTTTTAGAAAGCCACCCGCACGATCACGCGGCCCACGCCCTGCTCGAAATTCTAAAAGCCCGCGAAACCGAACAGAAGCGCGAAGCTCGCACCGCCCTGGCGGAATTCGACCGCAAGCAGTGGCGCCAGTGGAGCCAGTCCCTGCCCCTGCGCGCCGCCCGCATTCGCCTGGGCAGCGCGGTGTTCAAGCATCTGGCGCTCGAACGCTGGACGGCCGCGCGCGACCTGCACACCCGCGCCATGCGCAATCGCTCGCAGGTTGCGTTTCATACTTTGCGTATCGGCATCAAACGCTTTCGCTACATCGTCGAGAATTTCCTTCCGGACGAGCACAAGGCCTGGAGCAACGACCTGAAGCACATGCAGGATCTGCTCGGTGAAGTACACGATCTTGACGTGTTGTGGGCAACCGCGCTTTCGTGCCACGTATTCCTCGACGAAGCATCGCGCAAAACCTGGCATGCCCGCATTGGGGAAGAACGCACGAAGCGGATTGAAGCCTATCGCCAGAGCATGCTTGGGCCGGATTCGCTGTGGAATGTCTGGCGCGCTGGACTGCCACAGGGCAAACAAATCCAGGAAATTGCGACGCGCCGCATGAAGTTGTGGGCGAAGGCACTCGATCCCGACTTCGCGCACTCCGAGCGCGTAGCGCGGCTAGCGCTCGAACTCTACGACGGCCTCAACGCCGCGGGACTGCTGAGTTCCCTGAATAGCGCTCGACCAGGTGCGCGCTCGATCCTCTACGTGGCCGCTTTGCTGCACGACGTGGGGAAGGCGAAGGGGAATAAGGGACATCACAAGGCGTCGCTTGAGTTGATCAAAGCTCACGGCACGCCGTTGGGATGGCAAGCCGAGAACATGGCGCGCGCGGCTGTCGTGGCGCGTTTTCATTGCGGCGCATTGCCGACGCGAAGCCACAGAGCGCTGCGCGACCTGCTGCCTGACGAGCAGAAGATCACGATTCAGCTAGCAGCGATCCTGAGATTGGCCAACGCCTTGGATGCCGCGCACGACGGCCACATCCGGCGACTGCGGATTGCGAACGCGCCCGCCCAATCCCAAGATCGCAAGCGACGAACCAATGGATTCCTGCGCAAGCCCGCGAAGTTAGGACCGAACGAAGCGTTGGTCATCGCCGCCGAAGGCTTTGTGGCCGACAGTTCTACGGCGCAGGCCGTCGCCTCCCAAAGATATTTACTCGAAACCGTATTACGTCGTCCGGTCGTGATAAGGGCGATGAAGAGTCCGGCGCCCCGGCGAATCGCCATTGAGTCCCGGAGGATTGCGTCTTGATCCAGGAATATTCGCGCCGTTCCGGCCGCTTGGGAATTGGAAGCGGGGAAACGACACAGTCACTTTTCCACACCACCCTACAACGTAGACTGTTCCTATGACTCACGCACAAATGGTGGAACGAGCGGTGCGATGGCTGCGGTTGTATCGCTGCGGCGTTGTCCTTTCCGAGCAAGCCTGCGTCAGCGGAGAAATGCCCGACGCGATTGGATGGAAACGCGCCAACCATTCCGTGCTGGTGGAGTGCAAGCTCACGCGCGCGGATTTTCTGGCGGATCGAACCAAACCCTTTCGGCAACAACCAGAACAAGGAGTGGGCAGCGAGCGTTTCTATCTGACGCCGCCAGCATTGGTGAAGCTTGAGGAATTGCCCGCGGGCTGGGGACTGCTGGAATTCCGGCGAGGAAGAATCGAAGTCGTGCGGGCATCGGCGAAGAATCTACGCACAGCCGAAGGCTTTCGCTATGAAATGAATCTGTTGCTCGCCAGCCTGCGGCGAGTCGAGGTGCGCATTGAACCGCAGAGCATCACGGATTTCCTGAAGTGGAAGAATCGCATGGCCGAATACAATCGCGGAACTCTTCCCGAAGGACTGGCTGCGGCTGAAGAAGAGCTGAACGTTTTCCTTGAGCCGGAAGTGCCCAGTTGTTCTTGAGTATTCTCTTCCTTACATATCTCTCCGGCCTTCGATCGCTTTGAGCATCGTGATTTCGTCGGTGTATTCGATGTCGCTGCCGACGGGAATGCCCATGGCGATGCGCGTGACTTTCACGCCCGCTCGCTTCAGTTGCTGCGAGAGATAGGTGGCAGTGGCTTCGCCCTCGACGGTGGGATTGGTTGCGACGATGACTTCGTCAATGTTACCCGCATCGACGCGGGTGATGAGGTTCGAGATGCGCAACTGCTCGGGGCCGATTCCGTGCAAGGGAGAGATGGCGCCGTGCAGAACGTGAAAGACACCGTTGAAATGCTTGGTCTTTTCGATGGCGGCAATGTTAGTGGGTTCCTCGACGACGCACACCAGGCGCTGATTCCGCGTGGCGCTGGTGCAGTAGACACAGGGATCAACGTCAGTGATGTTGTTGCACACGGAACATAGACGGAGATTGGCCTTAACGTCGCGCACGGCGGTGGCGAGGGCTTCGGCATCTTCGTCGCTGGCGCGCAGGATGTAGAAAGCCAGGCGCTGCGCGCTTTTCGCGCCGACGCCCGGGAGCTTCTTCAGCTCGTCGATCAGGCGGGACATAGGTTCGGCAAATTTGGACATAGGAGATTGGGTAATTTTGTAATTGAGTAATTGAAAACCGGCTGAGGATATTGTAACTGTCGGCTCGAATTACACGACCAATTACGACAGTTTCCAAATTACTCAATCCGCCTTGGGATTTTTCGAAATCGAGCGCTAGAGTCCGGGGATGCCGAGGCCGCCGAGCATGCCGCCGACTGTGGATTGCATCTGCGAATCTACCTTGCGGGCAGCTTCGTTGACGGCGGCGAGAACCAGGTCCTGCAGCATTTCGACGTCACCGGATTTTACGGCCTCGGGATCGATGCGCAGGCTGAGCAATTGCTTGCGGCCGTCCATTTTTGCAGTAACGGTGCCGCCGCCGGATGTGGCTTCGACGACGGTCTCCTGCATTTTCCGTTGCAGGGCGTCGTATTGCGATTTGGCCTTGGACATCAGGTCTTGCAGATTGAATCCACCCATAATTATTTTGTAATTTTGTAATCGAGTAATTTTGTAACTGGTCGCGAGAAGCGGTTACAAATTGCCTTTCGGAACGAAGAAACTACCGATTACCCAATTACCCGATTCCTTTCATCGTTTGTCCTTGTAGTCGATTACGGTGCGGACTTGGGCGCCGAATTTTTCTTGCATGCGGCGGACGACGGGGTCTTGCTCGGCGCGGCCTCGGCCTCCAGGGCCGGCTGCGGGCGGCGGGGCGCCGTTGCGTTTATTTTCCTGCGGAATCAATGTGGCGCCAGGAACGATTTTTAATTTAACGGCGCGGCCGAGGACTCCGCTGGCGGAAGCGATGGCCAGACGTTTCGCCTCAGAACTGAGCGACATGTCGACTACGGTTTGCGACTCGGCGATCTTGATGACCAACTCGTTGCCCTGGATGCTCCACTCACCCGCAGAGAGCATCGAAACCAGAATGCGCTGGTTGCCGTCGGTGAGGGCTTGCAGGACGGCATTCTGCAAATGTTCCATTTGCGGTTGCACTACGGCCCCCGAAGTCGCTGCCTGCGTCGGTTGAGCTTGCAATTCGGGCCGCGGTTCGGGAGCGGACGGCTTGGCTGCGCCGACGGAGACGTAGCTAGCTACGTCTCCACTATCGTGGTCAGGGTCAGAAACCGGTTCGCGCAGGGGAGCGGGCGCGGCGGAACCCATGATTATAGGCTCGGCCGTGCTGGCTGTGACCACGATGCGCGGGCCGGCGGGAGGCGCGGGATCGGGCGAAGCTTCCTGCCTTGGCGTGCCTTTGCGGGCGGAGTCGGCCGCGAAAGGGGAAACGAAATTTGGACGCGCGGCGGAAGCGGGCTCTGGACGGCGCGTTTCGGAGTTCGACGCGCTGCCGACGATGGCTGGTCTTGCGGAAGGCCTCGGCGCACCGACTGCTGGAGCAGCGGCTACATCGCTCAGCAACTGCTCAATGGGCAGCAGCTTTTGCGCGTGGGCCATTTTGAGCAGGCCGAGTTCGAGATGGAAACGTTGTTCCTGCTTGTATCCCAACTCGCCGTGAGTGCGAAGCATGATTTGGAGGTGCCGCGTTAGATCTTCTTCGCCGAACCATTGGGCGACGCGGGCGACGCGCTCGCGTTCTTCGCTGGAAACTTGCAGCAAGGAAGAATCTTTGCCAGCGATTTTCGCGACGGTTGCGTTGCGCAGGAAACGGACCATCTGGCGGGCGAAGTGGGTCGGACTGTGGCCTTCGCTGATCAGGTGATCGACCTGGCGGAGAATTTCCTCACTCCTTCCCTCCGACACAGCTTGCATCACCTGTTCGAGGATGTGAGCGGGCGCGGCGCCAACCAGGTTGCGGACGGAATCGGCGGTGATCCTTCCACTGGAGGAGGCGATGGCCTGATCGAGGATAGAGAGTGCGTCGCGCATGGAGCCGTCGCCGGCTTCGGCGAGCAGGGCCAGAGCATCATCGTCGGCTTCGATTTTTTCTCGGGTGACCAGGTCGCGCAACTGAGCGACGATAGCGTCGAACTTGACGGCGCGGAAACTGAAGTGCTGGCAGCGCGAACGGATGGTTTGCGGAATGTCCTCAGGCTGCGTGGTCGCCAGCATGAAGACGATGTGGTCGGGAGGTTCTTCCAGAGTCTTGAGCAGGGCGTTGAAAGCGGCGTCGGTGATCTGGTGGGCTTCGTCGAGAATGTAGATCTTGAAGCGGTCGCGGGCGGGACGATAACGCGCGGCCTCGCGGAGTTCGCGGATTTCGTCGATGCCGCGGTTGGTGGCGGCGTCGATTTCGATGACGTCGACGGCGTTGCCCGCGCGAATCTCGGTGCAGGATTCGCAGACGCCACAGGGCTCCGGGACAGGCTTATCTTTGGAGCGGCAGTTCAGTGCCATCGCCAAAATGCGGGCGACCGTTGTCTTGCCGATGCCGCGGTGGCCGCTGAAGATGTAACCGTGGGCGGTGCGTCCCTGTTCGATGGCGTTCTGGAGAGTGCGGGTGACGTGCTCCTGTCCGATGACCTCGGAGAATTTCTGGGGGCGGTATTTGCGGGCCAGGACGGTGTAACTCATGGGCGGAAGACTCGATTATACGTGATCGACGGGGCCATTGCGGGGCACAGAACAAACCTTAAACCGCAGAGAGCGGTAAGAAAATGCGCTAAGGACGCGAAGGAACACACTATTTTGTAGCGGATTCGTCTTCGTCCTCTTCTTCGCAATTCTGCGATTTTTAGGAGGAATTCGTTGGGTTCGTGGACGCGGGCGCAGACGGAAGGGTCTCCCCAGATCCACTGTTGCTTAAGGCCGAAGGTTTGCTCGAAGTAGTGAACTGTGCGAGTACGTCAGAAGTCGCGATCACGGGAACTGTGGAGCTGAGGTTCGTGAGGGTCATGAGCGTCCCAACGCGCGGAATGGGCTGAATTATACGCGGGAGGCGCGAATGCTGGCAGGGCTTGCGAAGGGCTCTCGCACGCGGTAGGCTGGTGCCTCAAGACTGCGGGCGGATGCGGCTGGAGCGAGCCGCCAAGGAGCGCTGTTATGCAATTGAAACTGACGAAGCGAACGGTGGATGGAATTCTGGCGATTGAGTGCAATGGGCGGATCGTGTTTGGGGAAGAGACTTCCCTGCTGCGGGACGAGGTGAAGAAGGCCATCGCGGACAACATCAAGCGCATTGTGCTCAATCTGGGCGAAGTCAACTATATCGATTCGGGAGGGCTGGGCACGTTAGTGGGGCTGCATACCACGGCGCACGTCGCCGGGACCAGCGTCAAACTGGCGAACTTGACCAAGCGCGTGGGCGACCTGTTGCAGGTCACCAAGCTGCTGACGGTGTTTGACGTTTACAACTCGGAGTATGAGGCGCTGGAATCGTTTCGGTCGGCGGCGTAACGAATCCCATCTTTGCCACAAAGAATGAGGCAAAGTGGAGAACCCGGGCCTTTTTCTTAGGGCGAATACACTTTGAAACGGAAACGCCGCGGTCCTCTGCCGGGAAAGACCAATCGGAATGATACTGGCGCGACGCGTCTGCGGATCGAGCAGGCGATCCGCGCGATTCCGCGCGGGAGAGTCTCGACGTATGGCGGGATCGCGCGGGCGGCGGGTTTTCCCGGGGCAGCACGGCAAGTAGCAGCGGTTTTGCGGCGCGGATTTGGATTGCCGTGGCAACGTGTGCTGGGCGCAGGCGGCGAGATCAAGCTGCAGGGCGATTCGGCGGTGGAACAGCGGCTGCGACTGGAGGCTGAAGGGGTGCGGTTTCGCGGGCGGAGAGTGGATTTGAAGGCGCATGAGTGGAAGTTTGGACGGGCGAGCAGCGTGAAACGAACAGGAAAGTGATGTACCTCAGCGGGCTGAAGCCGCGATCAAGTTGAGCAGTGTTATCGCAGAGCTGAAAGCGCTGCGATAACCAAAATCGGCTTTTCTCCGCGAACTCGCGAAGATTCGCTCCTCCAATGCTGTTCAATACCATTGATGTGCGAACCTTCTCGGGGTGAAGGCAGCCGGGCTTCGCCCGGCCGGACAGCCGAGGGCGGCTGTCCCCACATAATCATTTCTTTGCTGTCCCCACATGATCATTTCTTCATTACACATAATTACTTCTTCAGTACATGATCGCTTCTTGATCCACGATCACTTCTTGAATTGGGGGTCGATTTCTACCTGATAGCCGGTGACCATTTTGTTGGTTTCGTTGGCCATACCGACGATTGCCATTAGCTCTTTGAACATGGCGTCGGTCATGCCTTTTTTCTGGGCGGACGCGGTGTGCGATGCGATGCAATAGTGGCACTGGTTGGTGACGCTGACGGCGACGTAGATCATCTCTTTGGTCAGTGGATCGAGCGCACCGGGAGCCATAATCTGCTTGATGTCTTCCCAAGTGCGCTTGAGCGTGGCGGGATCGTGGGCGATGGCCTTCCAAAAATTATTGATCCAGTCGGTTTTGCGGGTGGTCATGATGTCGTCGTAAACGGCGCGGACTTCGGGGCTGGCGTCTTTGTATTCGATGAGGCCGAAGATGGACATGAGGTCTCCGATGGTGAGGAAGTTCAATGCAAAGTCAAAACCTTACCGCAAAGAGCGCTAAGCAAGGGCGCGAAGAGCGCGAAGACAAGTGTCAACACGGTACGTCTCTACGGTTCATTTATTCGGGAGTTCTCCGTTTAGCAACTTTTCCAGCTGCGCTGCTTGGACTCGGACGCCTACATAGAAGTGGCCGAACAGGGCGTAGACGGCGCTGACTTCGTCGAAGCGCATTTCGTAGATCAGTTTCTTGAAGACCAGGGGATCGTCGGCGAAGAGGTCGACACCCCACTCCCAGTCGTCAAAACCAATGGAGCCGCTGATGATCTGTTTGACTTCTCCGGCGTAGCGGCGGCCGATGAGTCCGTGATCGTTCATCTGGCGGGCGCGCTCTTCGATGGAGAGCTTGTACCAGTTCTTGTCTTCGCCGCGGCGGCGGTCCATGGGATAGAAGCAGGCGTAACGCTGCGGCGGAACCTCAGGGTAGAGGCGGGGACGCATGGCTTCTTTGTGGCGGTCGAGCTTGCTGGCGATCTCAGCTTTCCACTGGTCAGAATGGGGCTCGATGCCCTGGTCGGTGAGTTCTTTGTAGATCTTTAAGGTGGATTCGTAGAGGCCGAGTTCGATGATGGAAAGATAGGAAGAGGTGGGCTCGAGATAATCGCTGAGGCGAAGATGGGCGAGTTGGAGTTCGGCCTGATTGAGATCGGCGAAGGATTCGCGGAAGTGGATCAGCATGAGGTCGCCCTTGTGGCCGATGAGGGAGAAGAGGGCGGACTGTCCGGCGGAGTTTTTTTCCATGGCGGAGAGCGCGTCGGAGGCTTCTTTGGCAATGGCTGTTTTCTCGGCAGCGGGCAGGGCGCGCCAGGCGGGCCAATGGAGACGCATCATCTGGTGCAGAACGCTGTAGCCTTCGGTGGTGAGCGGGACTGCGGGGATTTCTGCGGCGACTTGTGGGCGAGGATGGTGAGTGGTGGTCATTCGGGCCTCTTTTGAGCGGTTCCGGAGTGCAAAAGGATATTGTACGCGGTGCTGAGGGGAGCCGAAAATTTCCAGGGGAATCTAGCTGGCGATTCTTGGTGAGTAGTACTCAGAAAAAAAGTAAGCGCGCCCCGGAGAGGGGCGCGCCTGGGTAAGAGGTTGAGAAATTAGAAGCTGAAGCGAGCCGTCAGCGTGACGGTCCGGGCGCCCGTAGCAGACGTAGCCTCGCCGAAGTTCGCGTTGGCAATGTTGTTCGAAATCTTAGTCGGGTCGAAGTTCAAATTGTTGAACAGGTTGTAAGCATCAACCCGGAACTCAAACCTAGCGTTTTCGCCGAGTACCGGCATGTTCGGCAGGCCAAAGGCCTTGGCTAGGCTCATATCCACGTCCCTGTATCCAGGGCCGTTAAGCGAGTTGCGCGCGACACCTGGAGCCTGAGGAAGCGCGGCTCCAAAGGCGGAGTTGCTGTAGGCGGTATAAGTCGGCGTCGAGAAGTACGCCGCGCCACCGTTGGGATAGTTCGTACCAGTCTTGAATTGATCATTGCTGGTGCTGGTGCCCGCGCCGCCCAGGTAGGCAGCAGGGAGCAGTTGCGAATAACCGCAGGTTCCGCAATAGAGGCTTCCGTGGGTAACGCTCACCACCGGACTCCAGGGGAATCCAGAGTGAAGATTGAGGATGCCGCTGAGCGACCAGCCACCAGCGATCTTTTCCACCCACCCCCGGTTGCCGTGAAAGAAGACCGGCTGCCACATGCCATAAAGCTTGAACGCCTTGCCGACATTGTAGTCCGAGCGTCCATAATTAATGTCGGGGTTGAACGGGTAGTCCTGTTCCGAGTAGGGCGCGGAACTGGTGTCCATGCTCTTGGCCCAAGTGAATTGAACATCGGCCATAAACTGGTGCGAAAACTGATGCTTCAATTCAGCGAGCAAGGCGTTGTAATTGCCGCTGCCTAAAACGCCCCAGTAGTCCCCGCCACCGATCTGGGGATTCAGAGCGAAGCCCAGGGCCGCGGGAGTGGCGTTCGGATTCTCGTGGAAGTAGGTGTTACGGGACAAGCTTCCCTGGTAGCCCACCGACGCTATCAACTGATGACCCAGATCGTATTGGGTATCGAGTGAGTAATGGTGGGTGCGCATGGTGGGGAGATTGCCGGGGAAGATGTTGACATTCACCGACGCGCCGGAGGAGGGTAGTCCATTCGGGCCAGGGGTCGAAACCGTGTTCATGTTTGCCGGATAGGCCAAGAGGGAGTGCACATCCGCCGAAGTGGCATAGAGAATGCCAGGATTGGCCGAGGCCGGCGTGGGCATGTTGAAGGTGGGACTTACCACCAACCCGGGATTCCCTATAATATTGGCGGAAAGAGCGAGTTCTTCCTGGTTGTAGCTCAGGCCATAACCGCCACGGACCACAAGCTTGTCATTGAATGGGCCTGGACTCCAGGCAAAACCGAACTGGGGTCCAAAGTTATCCTTCTGCGCGTTCCAAGAATTTCCCTTACGAACGGTCAGGCCAGTCAAGTAATTCGCTCCCGCGCCAGGGACGGCGACAAACATATCGCCCTGTTTGGCAGAGAGGGGACCAAAATAGGACCAGCGCAGCCCTAAGTTGAGCGTGAGGTTCCTGCGGACTTTGTAGTCATCCTGGACAAAGAAGCCCCAGATGTCTGTGCGGTCGTCCTGGCGCTGCGTGGTCGGAATTCCGGTATTAGGATTGAAGTTCCCGCCTTCGTTTTGCGGGGCGTCGTTGAGGAAGTCCCACATGTTGAAGAAGCTGTAGTGTGGCACGCTGCAACCGGCACACTCGTTCAGGTAAAAGAGACGCGTGACTTCACCGCCAAACTTAATGGTGTGCGGTCCGAAAATCTTGGTGGCCACATCCTTGTAGCTGTAAGTCCACTGATTAAAGATACTGCCGACATTCGGACCAAACGATTCTGGCGTAATGCTGCCGATTTGACCAATGGAGTCCGAGGGAAGTCCGACCGGCGACTGCGGGTTGGAGGCGACTTCATTCCAGCGCCATCCGGCAGCGTTCACGCGGAATTCGTTGAGGAGCGTCGGGGACAAGGTACGGTTCCAGATTGCCGCGAAGGCACTGTTAATTTGAGAATGATGGAAGAAGTTGTACTGACGAGCCGGGCCGTTCAGGGAACTGGTTGACTGGGGAACCCAGTAGATCGTAAAGGCGAGGCGATCCTTCGAGGTGACATCCGCATCGAGGCGGCCATTGTACTGAGCCTTCGAGAAGGTACTCGAGCTGGAGGTTATGAAGTTGGCAATGTCGGCCACGCCATCGAAGCCGCTGCCCAATCCGGGATTCGTGGGACTAACCCAGTTGGGATCCTGCGTACCCAAGGCCGTCTTCAAGGGCGAGCCGATATCCAGGCCCTGGCCCGGAATCGCCATGCAGTTTACCCCTTGAGTCAGGCCGGCGTCGGCGCAGGTGGAAGAATTGATGCCCTTGCTCACGACCCCAGAGCCGGGGAAGGTGAGATACGTCGCGGCGATGCTTCCGGCAGGAGCGGAGGAGTCGAAAGCAGAGGTATCGTACCACCCGTTGGCAATGTTGGCCTGGGCCTGGGGGCTGCGAACCGTCTCATAGTCGAAGAAGGCGAAGATCTTATTCTTCCAGATCGGTCCGCCAACGCTGCCGCCGAACTGATCAAAAAAGCTGTTGTCTCTCAACTTGCTGTTGCCTGAGCCGTTGAAGCGCTGATAAGCGTCGAGGCCCGGACGGTGAGCAACAAAGAAGAGACTGCCATGGAACTGGTTGGTGCCGCTCTTGGAAGTGACCTGAATCTGGGCGCCACTAAAGCGTCCCTGCTCGGCATCATAGCCGTTGGAAACGACTTTTACGCTTTGGACGGAATCTTCCGACGGGGTGATGATTGTGGTCCCGCCCCACACAGCGCTGGTGGTGCTGATACCGTCAATCGTAATGCCGTTGTCTTCATACTGCTGGCCATGGGCGAGAGCCTGCGGACCGTTTTCCGTTTGGAAAATACCTGCGTTGCCGCCGGTTCCACCGGGGCCCTGTGTGCCGGGAAGATTTTGGCTGCCACCACCGCTTCCCTGCGCGCCATCGCCGAAGACGCCCGGGGCCAACTGGATCAGTTGGAAAACATCTCGTCCGAACGAAGGCATATGTTCAATCTGGTTGGTGGTGACGGTGCCGCTAATCGTGGCGGTTTCCGTGTCGAGCGCTTGGATTGTGTCGGTCACGGTTACGGTCTGTGAAACCTGGCCCACCGCGAGTTGCAGGTCCAGCGCATTGAGCTGCTCGGGGATGATCACCACGTGCTCCAGCACTTGCTTCGTGAACCCCTCGTGCTCCACGGTGATTCGGTAGGGGGCTGGCGGCAGCGCGTTGAAGTTGTAAATGCCATTTGCGTCGGAGGTAGACACCAGGGTGTTGTTCGTGTCCGTGTTCAGCAGGGTCACAGTCGCGCCAGGAATCACTGCGCCCTGTGCATCACTTACCGTTCCGCGGAGGGAAGCGCGGTATTGCGCGTGCGCTGCGATTGAGGAAAGGATGATGCAGGCAACCATCGAAACGGTGCGGAGTATAGAAGAAGTGGAACGGCTCATTGCGGCCTCCCAGGCTTGCTTAGAAGCTCAATTCGGTAGAATAACGTTCACTAAAACGCTAGAAAAGCGTTTTAGTAGCAATATTGGCGCTTATAGCACGGGTGATTTTTCACAGTCAAGTACATTGTTTCCGCGAGTAAGATGCGGAAATACCCGACAACGCAAAAGATTTTTTTAGCTCGATTGCCTTAACGATTTTGTTAGGGTGACACGCGCTTTTGGATGCCAGGGAAGGTGGTTCATAGTTAAGTACGTTATGTTGCGGCCGCTTTGGCGAGTGGCGGGTCTCGAAGGGCTTTGGGCGAGTCGCTATTTGGGACGGAGGCCGTTGGGGGCGCGGCAGGTGGTCTCGCGGATGATCAGTTTGGGTTCGACCATGGTTTCGCCGCCGTGCGAATCTGATGCGGAACGCCGGATGCGGCGCAGCAGAGTCTCGGCGGCAATCCTCCCCATTTCACGAAGCGGCTGGCGCACCGTGGTCAGCGCCGGATTCTGGTAGGCGGCGCTCTGGATGTCGTCGAAGCCCACCACGGAAACATCGTCGGGAACGCGTAACTTGGCCTCGCGAAGCGCGCGGATGGCGCCCATCGCCGAGATGTCGTTAAAGGCAAACAAGGCGGTGAATGGTTTGTGCGAAGCCAGCAGCTTGCGCGTGGCCTCATATCCAAGGTGAGGAGAAGGAGAGTCTCCTTTGAGTTGAGAGACGAGCGCGGGAGAAATCGGGAGGCCGAGTTGGCGGGCAGCCTTTTCGATGTTTGCCCAGCGAACTTCGGTATCGGAGCTGAATTCCTGTCCTTTGATGAAAGCGATTTTGCGATGTCCGAGCTGAAAAAGGTGCTTGAGCGCGACTTCCGCGGCGCGCACGTGGTCCAGAACAATGTTGGTGACGCCTTTCACCTGGTTGTGCCCCGACACCGTGACCACGGGCACCGATAACGAAAGAGTCCAGGGAGTATCCACCGCGATGAGGCCGTCGACCGAGCGCTCCAGGAAAAGTCGGGGATATTCATCAATCAGGTCGGCGCGGTGGCGGTGACTCGCGACAAAGTAAAAGTATCCCTCTTGCAGGAGGTGGTCCTCGACGCCGCTCATGACTGAGGCCGAGTAGCCATCGCTGACCTCAGGGACGATGACGCCAATGGTGAAGCTGCGCTGGGCGCGCAAGGAACGGGCAAAGAAATTTGGACGGTATTTGCACTTACGGGCCGCATCAAGAATTCGCGCTTTCGTCTCCTGGGGGATGGAGTCCGCGACCGGCGAACGATTGATGACAAGCGAAACGGTAGCAGGGGACAGGCCGAGGCGCTCCGCCAGTTCCTTGAGGCTCACCGGTTTCGGCCCCATGCGCACGGTCCGCGCGGCGCTCTTGGGCCGCTTTTTTGTCGTCACGCTGCGCAGTCTCGCACAAACGAATCGGGGTAGCAAGCGGATGTTTGCGACAGCGGATGTTTGCGACATGTTTGCGCCATGCACGCGCAATATTGATTGACATTGGAAAGAAAAACGCTTTTCATACACTCCAACAACGCTCTACTAACCCGATTTAGTAAGTAGTGGGAGCCAGGGCCCGACGGAGGTGCCATCCCATGCCATTCTCAGCACGCAACATCATTACCCATCGTTGGTTGGCGGGAAGAACTCGGTCGATCCGGGCGAGGATGATCTCAAGTGCATTTCTTTCCGGCGGAATATGCGCGGTTCTGAGCGTGGCTCCGCTGGCTCAGACACCATCGCCGAGCGAGCGGGCCGGTACCGCGGACACAAGTCTCGACGCCCGAGTGGAATCGGTCCTGCAGCGCATGACGCTGGAAGAAAAAGTTGGACAGTTAGTGCAGTATTCCGCCGGGCAACCGACTGGACCGGGAACGGGCCGGAGCGACTATGAAGACATGATTGCGCGGGGACAGATCGGGTCGCTGTTCAACGTGGTCGATCCGCACGAGATTAACAAATATCAGAAGATTGCGATGGAGAAGTCGCGGCTGCACATTCCCATCCTGTTTGGACTCGACGTCATCCACGGATTCAAAACGGAGTTTCCCATTCCGCTAGGACTGGCCTCGACTTGGGATCCTTCGATTGTAGAGAAAGCTTCTCGCGTTGCGGCGATGGAGGCCGCGGCCGACGGCATCCGCTGGACGTTTTCGCCGATGGTGGACATTGCGCGGGATGCGCGCTGGGGACGAATGGCGGAAGGCGCGGGGGAAGATCCTTTTCTGGGCTCGGCGATGGCAGCTGGCTACGTGAGGGGCTATCAGGGTTCCCGATTGGATGCGCCGGACAGCATTGCAGCTTGTGCCAAGCACTATCTCGGCTATGGCGCGGCCGAAGGCGGGCGCGACTACAACAGCACCGAAATTTCCGAACACACGTTGCGCCAGTTTTATATGCCGCCCTTTCACGCGGCGGTGGAAGCCGGGACGGCATCGCTGATGAGCGCATTCAATTCTTTGAACGGCGTACCGTCGTCGGCCAATCCGTTCACGTTGAAGCAAGTTTTGCGGAAAGAGTGGGGCTTTCGAGGAGTGGTGGTCAGCGACTGGAACGCCGTGGGAGAGCTGATGCCGCATGGCATTGCGACTGATGGGGCAACCGCCGCGAGGAAGGCTTTCCTTGCGGGCGTGGATATGGATATGGTGAGCAGCCTGTATCACGACAACTTACAACAGATCGTGAAGGCGGGCCAGGCGACGCAAGCTGAAGTGGATGTCGCGGTCCGGCACGTGCTTCGCGTCAAACTCGCGTTGGGGTTGTTCGAACATCCTTATGTGGACGAGGGCGCGGCGGCGAAGGCGTTCTACCATCCGGAGAGCATTGCGCTGGCTCAGACCGCGGCGGAGCGGTCCTTTGTGTTGCTCAAGAATGCCGATGGGTCGGATGGAAAAGCGCTGCTGCCGCTGGGTTCGGGAACTCAGAGCATTGCCGTCATCGGGCCGCTGGCCGATGATTCTTCCTATCCGGGCGGAGCGCCGCAGGGAGCGGGACCACGCGTTTCTCTACCAGCGGCGCTGGTGCAGCGACTTGGCGAAAGCCACATTTCCCGCTTCAAGGGTGTGGGCATTCTGGACGGCACCGACCAGGAGATTGCAGTCGCCGTGGCGGGCGCTCAAAAAGCCGATGTCGTCATTCTGACGCTGGGTGAGACGCCAGAGATGAGTGGCGAGGCGGCGTCGCGCGCGCATTTGGGACTTCCGGGCAGACAGCAGGAGTTGCTGGAGGCGATTGTGCATACGGGCAAGCCGGTGGTTTTAGTTCTCTTCAGCGGGCGGCCGTTGACTGTCCCCTGGGCATTTGAACATGTTCCGGCGGTGATCGCGGCTTGGCTGCCGGGTATTGCGGGCGGACCGGCGCTGGCGCGTACTCTCTTCGGCGATGTAAATCCCAGCGGGAAACTGGTCGTCAGTTGGCCACGAAGTGTGGGGCAAGAGCCGCTGTATTACAACCATCTCAACACCGGTCGACCGGCTGGTAACATGGACTTGACCCGACCGCCGAGCGACGTGGCGAGCAGGTATTTATCGCGTTATATCGACGAGCAGAATACTCCGCAATTCCCCTTTGGCTATGGCGGTTCTTACACCAGCTTCTCGTACGGATCCACCAGGATCAGCACACAACGATTGAGTGCGGCAGCATTGAATAAGGGATTGAGCGCCGGCGCCGGTGGGACAGCAGCCATGACCGCCGAGGCGGCAGTCACGAATACTGGATCGCGGCCCGGCGAGGAAGTTGTGCAGCTTTACATTCAGCTGCTGGGAACCAGCGTTGCGGAACCGGTCCGCGCGCTGAAGGGATTCCAGAGGGTTTCTATAGCTCCCGGCGAAACAAAACAAGTGAAGTTTGAGTTAAGGCCGGAAGAGTTTGCGATCTGGACCGATCGTAATCAGTTCGCTGCCGAAACGGCCAAGGTCAACGTTTGGATCAGCCCTGATTCTGCGCATGGTTCGCCCGCACAGGCGGACATCCAGCCTTAGCCGACATGAGAACATTTCGAGGCACAAACACCATGAGGCACTGCAAGCGCATTTTTTTTGCGTCGGCGAACCTTCTTCTTCTCGCGCTGGGAACGGTTGGCTTCAGCGCAGCCGCGTGGGGCAACACGGAATACTATCGCCACGTTGTCTTCGACAATAGTTTGACGAGCGACTCTTATTTCTACAGCCACGGCATGGCCAATGGGTCGAGTTTTCTTGAATTGAAAAACCGTCGCCTCCCGGTCGAGACAAAAACTTTTATGACGCCGCCCAATGCACTTCGCCTGCAGTGGCAGTCGCAAGCGGGAGGAGGTTGGGAAGCGGAAGTTCGGGTGAATGGCTATCGCGATCGCTTCCCGGATCTTGCAGGACACAATCTCTACTTCTGGTGTTTTGCACCACAGGCGATTGCCGCGGACGATCTTCCGATGCTCGTACTCTCCAACCGGGGCGAAGGCCTTCAGGTCGCCGAATTCCCCGCCGCTTTTAGCGAGCCTCTGGCGCTCGGAAAAATCGCAGGAGACATTCCGGCTGGAAGGTGGGTTCAGGTACGAGTCCCGTTTTCCGCTTTTCGTACGGAATCGATCTATGAGTTTCGCCTGCAAGATTTGCAGAACATTACTTTTCATCAGGGGCGCGCCGACGGAGTGCGCCACACCCTGATCATCGATGAAATTCGGGTGGGGGACGACGTGCCTGCCAGCGATGGGGCTTCGCTGCCTGCCCCTGAAAATGTCCGCGCCATCGGCTATGACCGGCATGTGGAAGTGCGCTGGGATCCGGTCAACAGTTCCCTGCTCGGCCGCTACGTGATCTATCGCTCGATTGACGGCAAAGAGTTCGAACCGGTGGGTATTCAACTTCCGGGGACGAACCGGTACTCGGACTTTCTGGGAAGGTCAGGAGCCACGGCGCAATACAAGGTCGCCGCTGCCGACTGGCAATATCGAGTGTCTCCTTTGTCGAAGGCGGCCAGCGCCTCGACCCGCGAATTCAGCGACGACGAACTGTTGACGATGCTGCAAGAAGCATGCTTCCACTATTACTGGGAAGGCGCCGATCCTCACTCGGGGATGACCCGGGAAAATATTCCTGGCGACGATCGCATGGTGGCGACCGGCGCGAGTGGGATGGGAATTGCCGCGCTGATCGTGGGCGTGGATCGCGGTTTCATTACGCGCGCGCAGGGCATTGAACGGCTCACGCGGATCGTGAATTTCCTGGAACACGCGCAACGCTACCATGGCGCATGGTCCCACTATATGGATGGGAGCACCGGCAAGACGATGCCGGTGTTTGGGATGTTCGACAACGGCGGAGATTTGGTGGAGACTTCGTTCCTGATGGAAGGGCTGCTGGCGGCCAGGCAATATTTTCGCAGGAACAGCGACGGCGAGCGCGATCTCTACCGGCGCATCTCGCAACTGTGGGAGACGGTCGAGTGGGATTGGTATCGTGGGCCTGAGGCTGGAGACTTTCTCTACTGGCACTGGTCGGCAGAGTGGGGCTGGCAGATTCAGCATCGCCTGACCGGTTTTAACGAAGTGATGATCACTTATCTGTTGGCGATGTCATCGCCCACGCATGGCGTTCCCGTGGACATGTACTACTCCGGATGGGCGAGCCAGTTGCAGCCCGCGATCAGCTATCGAGCCGGATGGTCCGGCAGTGTGGACGGAGATCATTACAGCAACGGACACACCTATTACGGGATCAAGCTGGACGTAGGCGTGGGAACGGGTGGGCCGCTATTCTTCACTGATTACTCGTACTTCGGATTTGATCCGCACAGTTTGCACGACCGCTTCACGTCTTCGTATTTCGAGAACAACCGCAACATGGCGCTCATCAATCGAGCGTATTGCATCGCCAATCCAAAACACTTTCAAGGATATGGGCCGAATGCGTGGGGCCTGACCGCGAGCGACGGGCCTGAGGGCTATGTGCCGCACGCGCCGGACGAGAACAATGATCGTGGGACACTCACACTTACGGGCGCACTCGCGTCTTTTCCCTATACTCCGGAAGCTTCGATGGCCGCGCTGAAGCACTACTACCGCGACTTGGGATCTCAACTGTGGGACATCTATGGTCCGCGCGACGCGTACAATCCCGGGCAGGATTGGGTTTCCGTAATTTACATGGGGCTGAATCAGGCACCCATCGTGGTGATGGTGGAGAACCAACGCACTGGCTTGGTATGGAAATACTTTATGGAGAATCCGGAAATCGGCGTGATGCTAAATAAACTCGACGCGGTGACGGCGAAATAGCGCCGAACTTTTTAAGCGCATTCCGCTCCTGAGTACGCACTCAATTTCTTTCGGCGTTGAAAAAGGCAACCGGGAACTTCTGAAAGAGATCATTCACCATCACATGCGGGCCGGCAGCTTCATTCTTTGATGCCAACGTCGTCCGCGTGAGAATGTTGTTCCAATGCGCGGGAGAGTCTGAAGGCAACATGATCTTGGTATCTCCCCAGTTGAACTCTCCCTTCCATTTTGCGGGCACCTGCGAAAGCCATCTTGGAACCGCCGCCAGCGCCCATGATGTTCCCTGTCTCCGAAGGAATGCGGTGACATTACTTGAATAGGACCCCGCGGACTGCAGTGGCACAAATTCTCCGTCACGGAATAGATCTGCGTGGTCGCGACGGAAGCGGATGGCTTTCCAGATCAGGTAGAGCTTGATTCGCCCGTCGTGCCAGTGTTCGATGAGATGACGCAGGGCCTGGCCAGAGTCGGCGGCGTCAACATTGGCGATGCTGTGGAGCGCGGCCGCTCTCTTGTCAAAGGCGATCGGGCCACGGTTGTCGGGATCAACCAGGCGCAGATCCCATAATTCCGAGCCTTGATAGAAATCGGGCACGCCGGGCGCTGCGATCTTCAGGAGAGTCTGAGAGAGACCGTTGACCATGCCAAAATATGCGACCTTCTTCTGGAAATGCCGGAAATCCTCGAGAAACTCGCGATTATCTCGCGAGGAAAGAATTTTGGCGACAAATTTCACAAGCGCATCTTCATGCGGTTGATTCGGCCGCGTCCAGCGAGTGTGCACCATGGCTTCGCGGGTGGCTTTAATAATGTGATCCTGAACTCTTTGCTGCAAGGTCGCACAACTCTCGTGATCGAGCGGCCAAACGCCGAGGAGCGTCTGATAGAGAAAGAATTCTTCATTGCGATCGGGCACTGCGTGTCCGCCGACCTGTTCTTTGTGCTGAGCGTTCTGCTTCGCCCACAGGTCTAAGTGATCCTTCCACTCGGAGGGCATTTCGGAAAGCGCGTTGAGGCGGGCGCGGATGTCTTCACTCCGCTTGGTGTCGTGGGTGGAAGTGGCGTTGAGACTCCCGGGCCACTGGCGGCGGCTTCCAAGGAAGGCATAGAAGTCCTCGAGCGTCGCTGCATCCGACGGACGAGGATCTCCGCCGACTTCATTCAACGACAACAGCGGGTGGTAGACATAGAGAGCCGTGTCCTCCAAGCCCTTGGCCACGATGGGGCCGGTGAACTGCTGCCATCGCATCACGAAAGCGAGGCGGGCTTCCCGTTGGTCGACCAGCACGTGAGGAAGGTTCAGAATTAACAATACTTCGCGAAGGAAATCAAAACAGGCGGAGGTCAGATTTGGAGCCTTGGTGCGTGCCATCGTTATAGCGGCTTCAATATATCGGGTGGCATGCGCAGGCAAGTCCATGTTTCGGATGTAGGTCCGGTAGATGGAGAGGCAGGCGGTGACTTCGATGAGAGCGTCGATTAACTGCTCGCGGTTCAACTCGCGCGCGTAGCGATCCTGAGCGGCGAGTTCGGCCAACTGTCGCCCCAGAGTACGCATCTCGACTCCGAGAAGCGTATTCATGACCGACTTTTTCTTCTGATAAACGACGTCAACGAAATTCTGCTGGCGGCCGATGAAGGTCGAATAGATTTCCTCCATGCGGCGCGCGCCCTTCGGCTCGACGAAGAGTCCATTGGCTTCATTCAGGTAGTCATAGCCGGTGGTTCCGCTCACCGGCCAGTCGTCGGGCAGTGCTTCGTGTCGCGAAAGAATTTTCTCGACGAGCACGTACGACGATGTTTCCTTCCGGGCCTCATCGGAAGCCAGCCGCTCTTGCAGCTTGTTCAGATAAGCGAGAGGATCGCGGAGGCCATCAATATGATCGACGCGCAATCCCGCGTAGGGATTCTTCGACACCAAGCGCAGGATGTAGCCGTGAGTCGCCTCAAACACGAAGGGATCTTCGACTCGGACTCCTACAAGTTCAGCGATGGTGAAGAAGCGGCGATAATTAATGCTTTCATTCAGGTTCTGCCAGAACGCCAGCTTGTAATTCTGTTCTGCGAGCAAGCGCTGGAGGAAGCCAAAACTGGCGGGATCTCCTTCTTTGCCGTTGATTTCGCCTACATTTTCCTCGACAAAGGCCGCAACTTCTTTGCTGCTGGTCATCAGCGATCGGAGGCGGTCGCGAGACGATTCAATGCGCAATCGCCGTTCGGCAGGCGTTTCGGTGGAACGTCGATCCGCGCCAGAAAGCTCTCGCACGGAAGAAATAATCCCGGAATATTCGTGGTAGGCGGGAGCATCTTCTTCTCCCAGAACTTCTTTCAGACGATCGAAGCGATGATTAAGAATCGCGTGATACGAACGGGGAGCAAGGGGAAACAGAGAATCGAAATACTGGAAAAAGAAGCGGCTGTCCTGAAATGTAAGTTTGATCTCGCCGGAGTCGAGGGCCTCGCCGAAGGGACGTCCAAGAACCGGAAGAAGAATCTTGCCGTCGAGACTGCGGGAATGAGGATGCCATTCGATATCGAAGAATGCGGCGAAGGCGGACTGCGCGCCATTTTCCAGCACATCCATCCACCAGGGATTCTCGGCGCTGGCCGCCATGTGATTGGGCACCGTGTCGAGCAGCAGGCCCATACCGCGATTTTGCAGTTCGCTCTGCAAGGCTGCAAAGTGCTCTTCGCTGCCCAGGTCCGGGTTGATGCGCGTAGGATCGGTGACGTCATATCCGTGACCGCTTCCCTTCCGGCTCGCCAGAATCGGCGACAAATACAGATCGGAAATGCCCAGTTCGTGGAGGTAGTCGAGGATCTTGCACGTATCCGCGAAGCGGAAGTCCTGGTTCAGTTGCACCCGATAAGTCGCCGATGGCACGTGTTTAGGCGGCATTTTCTACGCCACCCTCAGGCAACAAAATGTGGAGCTGCGAGGCCAAACGATTTAGATCATCGTGGCGTCGCCTCGCGACCGGATCGGCTGCTGGAGAATGCCATCCATTCTGCTGGAAGGCTGTGAGCAAGGGCCGATAGCAGACATTCTGTGCTTCCCAAAGTTCGACAGGAAATGGAAGCGCAGGTATGAGGTCGAGCAACTTGATGATCCTCTCAGCGATAGCGGGATCGGCCGGATTCGCGGCGAAGTCGGCGGCTTCTCTTTCGAGCCGCTTGCGGGCTTTATATTCGAGAGTGGTCGAGTCTAAAGCGATTTTGCTCGCCGCCACTTCTCGCAGTAGGCCGTGAATACTGTCCGGGTCCAGGTCTGGACGGTCCAGATATTGCTCCAATTGGCTATTCAGAGCGATCTCGGCGGCCGACTTCAGGGCGTGCGGCACTGGTATATCCAGCCCATTCAGGAAGCGAATTAGAGGCGCCTGGCCCTCGAATACGGTGCGGTACACGGCCGCCACTGAACTCAAGGATTCGTTCAGGATGAGGTTGGCAATCTTTCTCTGCTCGTCACGGAAGAGTTGCCGCAGAGAGAATGTGCTTTTGCCATACACCTGATCGAGCAAGCGGATTACTTCGGCTGTGTCGGCCTGGGCAAAAGCAGCGACCAGTTTCTGCTGATCTTCGTCGGATGAGTTGTCAACCGAGCGGATGCCCGCAGTTACGTTGTGGTCGCCAAGATGCAGGACGGAGAAATCCAGGGTAGCGGATTCCTCGGTAATCGCGGAGCGAAGTCGTGCGCAGCCGCTGGCCAGGCGTATCTTCCCTTCCGCTTCCACCGAATACCGGACCCGTTCCACTTCGTAGCAGTAGATGCGTGTTTTTTCCGGATAGCTCTCGAACAGAGAACTGATGGCGTAGTGGCCACCGACACGTTCGATGTCGACGACCGCGGGCTTCACCCGCTTTTCATAGATCTTCGCCCCATCTCCATATTCGGGAAGATTGCTTTTTGCCATTGCGAGATGCTGCAGGAATTCCGGCTCGAGACTTTCTTCCGAGCATTCCTCGGCGAGTTGCAAGGCGCGTGCCGCGTAATGGATGACCTGGACGGTTTCGATGCCAGACAGCTCGTCGAAGAACCATCCGCAACTGGTGTACATGAGCAGAGCATGACGCTGCATCTCGAGAAGTTTCAGGGCAGTGACCTGCTCGTGGGGCTCGAGAGGCCGGATCGCGTGATCAACGAAGAATGCTTTCCGGGTCTCCTCGGAGCGATCAAGAATTACGCGGATGTAGTCGTCGCGAGTGGCCCATGGGTCGCAGACATAGTCCTTCAGCCGCGACTCGAAGATGGGAGCCAGTTTGTCGCGCAGCCAGTCGAGCGCCGCCCGCAGCGGAGCGCGCCACTGCTGGTTCCACGGATGTCCGCCGGAGTTGCATCCACAATCGCCGCGCCAGCGTTCGATGCCGTGGACGCAACTCCACGAACTGTTGTTGACGATCTCCACGAAATGCTTGGGGGGATGTTTTTCCAGAAATTCGCCGTAGTTGGTGAGCTTGGCGACGTTCCGTCGTTCGATTTCGTCCAGTGCATAGGTGAGCGCCATTTCGCCATGGTGGTGATGATGGCCGTAGCTTTCTCCGTCGGTGGCGATGTGAACCAGTTGAGGTCCCTGGCGGGAGTCGGAGAAGCCGCTCATCAGCCGTTCTGCAAATCGTTTGCCGTCGTTCAACAATCCCTCGAAGGCAACGCCCTGCGAGATGGGCCCATCGTAGAAGAACAAATTGATCCGCTTTTTCGATGGCAGTTCCGCAAGATAAGCTCGAGCCGGGTCAATGCGGGCTCCGCTTACGTCTTCGAACTTGGAGCTGTTTTTTGGCCTTATGCGTTGGGCCTGCCGTGGCGCAAGAATCGTGAACTGAATTCCATTCTCGGCCAGGACCTCGAGAGTTTCGGTATCCACGGCGGTTTCCGGCAGCCACATTCCTTCGGGGCGCCGTCCGAACCGGCTTTCAAAATCCCGCATTCCCCACTTGACCTGAGTCACTTTGTCCCGGCGATTGGCGAGAGGAAGGATCATGTGGTTGTAACCTTGCGCCAGAGCGGATCCATGACCGGAAAACCGTTCCGCACTCCGCTGGTCGGCCTCAAGAATCGCCTGGCAAATCTTGGGAGCTTGGTCTTTCATCCAGGACAAAAGAGTGGGTCCGAAGTTGAAACTCATCTGGGCGTAGTTGTTGAGCAGTTTGACGATGCGATTCTCGGAGTCAACAATTCGCGAAGCCGCGTTAGGAGCGTAGCACTCGGCCGTAATGCGCTCATTCCAGTCGTGATAAGGATAGGCGGAGTCCTGCAGCTCAATCGCCTCAAGGTAAGGGTTTTCGCGCGGGGGCTGATAGAAATGCCCATGGATGCAAACGTATTTCACGCCGTCTCCGTGTTTGGTTGGATTCGTTCCATGACCAGGAATGAGTGTGGCGACAGCCGAAATTCATCCGCTGTCAACAGTGTTATCTCGGGCGCGAGATTCGGTTCTGGCCCATTCCATGAGGCATCGGCCGAGTGAATCACCGTCGTCCATTCCCCCGCCAAGTCGGGAACGCGCAAGATGAGGGGAACCCCTGCGAAGTTGCACACCATCGCCAGTTGTCGAAGACCGCTCTCGTACATTATTAAAAGCGCGCAGCCTCCCAGTTCGCGAACGGTTCGGGAGGCTGGCGTGCCCAATTGTTGCTCCTCGCGAATGCGGATGAGTCGTTGGTAGAAGCGCAAGAGCGTGCGGTGAGGTTCTTTTTCCTTCAGGGAATGGTCGAGCCGGGACCGCGCGAACGTGGGTTCATCCTGCGGATCGGGCACCCGGCCTTCCCAGCCAAACGCGGCGCACTCCTCACGCCGCCCGCGACGGACGGCTTCGACCAGTTCGGGATCCCCATGGCTTGCGAAGTACTGGAATGGCGCCGTCTCGCCATACTCTTCGCCCATAAACAACATCGGGACAAAGGGCGAAAGCAGGGTGATTCCGGCCGCAAGCTTCAGCGCTTCGAAATCGACCAGGCTGGCGAGCCGTTCGCCTGCGGCGCGGTTGCCGACCTGGTCGTGGTTCTGATTGCACACGACAAATCTTGTGGGCGAGATACCGCAGGTTGAGTTGCCGTGCCGGCGCTTGCGGTAGTTGGAGTGTTGTCCGCTGTAATACCAGCCGTCTCGCAGCGTCGAAACCAGAGGCCGGACGCCTTCGAAATCAGAGTAGTATCCGAGGTTTTCTCCGGTCAGCAAGGTGTGTACGGAGTGATGAAAGTCATCGCTCCACTGGGCGTCGATGCCGTATCCACCGTGCTCGGGATCACGCAAGATGCGAGAATCGTTCAAATCACTTTCGGCGATCAAATGGAGCGGCCGACCGAGTCTCTGTGACAGGTCAGCGACCGCAGACTTGAGCTCTGCCAGGATGTGGCGAGCGCCGAAATCAAAGATTCCGTGAACCGCATCCAGGCGCAGCCCGTCGAAGTGGTAGTCCTCGAGCCAGTACAACGCGTTTTCGATGAAGAATCTCCTCACTTCGTCGCTTCCCACGACGTCAAAGTTGATAGCCTGACCCCAGGGAGTCTGATAGCGATCGGTAAGGTATGGGCCGTAGGCATTAAGGTAGTTGCCTTCCGGGCCGAGATGGTTGTAAACCACGTCGAGCACAATGGAGAGACCATGGCGGTGGACTGCGTCTACTAATCGCTGAAGCGACTCGGGACCGCCGTATGTGTTCTGCGGAGCGAAGAGATAAACGCCGTCATAGCCCCAATTTCGAGGACCGGGGAATTGGGCGACGGGCATCAGTTCAATGGTCGTAACCCCCAGGGCGGCGAGTTCGGGAAGATGGCGAATCACAGCGTCGAACGATCCTTCTGGTGTGTAGGTTCCGACGTGGAGTTCATAGAAGATGCTGCGCTCCAGGGTCGTTCCTTTCCAGTCGTGATCGGTCCAGCGGAAAACATTCGGGTCCACGATCTGGGACGGACCCTGCACGCCCTGCGGTTGGAATCGGGAAGCCGGATCGGGCAAGTCCCGCTCAGCGTCAAGCCGGTAGAAATATTCAGAGCAGGGCTCCAAGTTCTTGATAGTCGCACGATGGTATCCTTCGGCGAGCGGCTCCATGGCAAGGAGTTCGCCGCTTCCGCGCAGAAAGTGTAAGCTCACTGCGCGCGCTTGGGGAGCCCATAGGAGAAACTCCCAACTGCCGTCTGGCAGCCGGTTGGCGCCCACCCGCGTCTGTTTAGCAAAAACTTTCGTTGGTAACATTGAAGCGATTTCGGGGCTGGGTTAGACCAGGCCGATTTGGGGATGAGTGACTATCTGCACAGCACTTCAGTTTGCAGGAATATCAGCCCTGACGGTATCCGGGTTATGCAGTAGATGAGCTCCAAATACTTCGGTTAAGCGCTCTAGCTTGTGGGACGTTAAAAGACGTCTTAGGGCTGAAGCCTATAGGTCAAAGATTCGATAAGCGGTGGACGGTTTTTGAGCCTGCAATAGGGTGATGGCGACGTTATAGACGGGGCTTCCGCCAATGGTTTTTCCTTCCAATTGTCCGTGATGGGCGTGGCCGTGCAGTACCAGGTCTGCACCGTGACGATCGACCACTTCCGCCAGACGCGTGGTGCCCAGAAAGGGGAAAATCTCGGGCGCTTCCCCCTGAACCGTGGCGCAAATGGGCGAATAATGGACCACGACCACGCGTTTGGGGGTGCGAAGTTGGGCCATAGCGCGCTCCAGCTTCAAGGCTTCATCGATGGAGGCCTGCACAAACTGCTTGATCTCAGGTTCACCGAAGGCAGTTAACATGCCGCGCCCAAAGCCTCCAACGAAGCCCTTGGTGCCCGCGAATCCCACGCCGTCGCGCTCGTAGGCAGTTCCGTCTAGCACCTTGAGTCCGGCGGTCGCCATCATGCGCATCAACTCTGTCTGCTTGCCGCTTTCATAGTCGTGGTTTCCGAGCACCGCAACCGTCGGAACTCGCGAGCGAACGACGACGTTCAATAGCGGCTCCATCTCTTCGGGCTGGCCGTAATTCGTCAGGTCTCCCGCCAGCACCAGGACGTCAGCCTCGTCCCGCACCCGACTGAGTTGATCGTGCAAAGCGCTGTGATGCGATGCGGAGAAGTGTAAGTCGGCTGTGGCGGCGATTCTCATGGCATTGTGTGAGTCGGTGGGATGCTTCTCAAACGGCGGTCGCGGTACTCTTGAATCAGATTTTCAAGGCCCCATTCATTCACGTCGATGGCGAACTGTTTGTCATCGATCAGACTGCCTCGGAATTTGGCCGCCGGATCCGGGTGGGAGACGGCATCCTGAAAACGCGACACCAGGTCGCGCCATACCTCTTTAGGAACGTAGTGGGTTTGTGCCGGATAGACGTAGCGGAACAAAATAAGCGCCCAGAGCAGCATTTCCCAATGTTCTCCGGCGAGCCGCAGAACGCGCTGCCAGTCGAGTTTCCCGCGAGTTCCGTAGATTACGTGTACAACGTCAGCGCCATCGAAACGCTCACGGCGCGCGATAAATAGTTTCGATGCCACGAGTTCTTCCGCAGCCAACACCCTGGTCTGTACCCCATGAACCGCCGCAGGTCTCGCGAGTTCGATCCACGAGTCGTCCACGACGATTGCGGCGTTGCTCATGCCGGTGATGAGATCGACAAAGAAACCATCCCGATGCGCCTTGAACAACCAGACTGGGTCACAAACTTCACACTCGAAACCTTCTTCACGAAGAATCTTGACAGCCAGAGCGGCATTCGCGGGCGTCAGAAACAGATCGAGGTCCTTGGTGTCGCGGCAAATGCCCGTGTGCTCTCGAAGAGCAAATGCCCCCGCTACGGCAAAGGCAGTGCCCTTCTGTTCCAGGAGCTCGAGAATTTCGCGGAACAGAGCCTTTTGTTCCTCGGGAATTTCTAGCGGTCCCGCCGACGTTTCCGGTACAACATTCTCCTGCGGTGGCTCGTGCATGAGAGCTTGGATGTGAAAGGAGTATCGACGGTTGTCGCTTCCAGGGCAGGGAGAGTTCGCCGGACTCTGGCTGACGACAAGGTTCGGTAAAGTTCTCGTTACCCCGTCTCTCGCTCCCGAACTCTGTCGGACAGTGCAATCGGGGCGATCTTGGCGCGGTTGGGATGCTCACACGCCTGCTGATGATGCACATTGACGACGCTAATAGGCCGTGAATTGGGAAGTCTATCCGGTATTGCCTGTAAGTCGACCGGGAAAAATCGGGGGCGTATGTCCTGTAGGTGAATCGCAGCAGCCCGCGGCGAGCGGCCATTCACGCAGATTGGTCGCGCAACTCGGCGGCAGCCGGGGTTAGCCGGTTCAATTCACGATCCAGACGGTCCAGCGCAAGACCTGCACCATCCAATTTGCCAGCCTTTGCCATCATCTCCAGCTCGCGCGCCGCAGCCGTCGCCGCTTGCGCGCCAATCAAACCGGCGGAGCCTTTTAGCGTATGCGCCGTTCGCTGGATGGCAGCGGCGTCGGTGTTGGCAACTGCAGTCTGGAGTTCTGCCCACATGGTCGGCAGGTTGTCGAGGAACACTTGACACACGCGGCATAGAAGTTTCTCGCTACCGCCTGCGCGCGCCAGGGCCTCGGCCGCATTCAGCACTTCTTTCTCCGTAGGAATGGGATCGGGGCTGGAGGAGTCGGCCGGATTTGGCTGGTCTAGACGCGAACTGTAGGGGGCAAGAGCGTTGTACAGGTCGACGGGATAAAAGGGTTTCTGAAGATATCCATCCATTCCAGCCGCAAGGCAGCGCTCCCGATCGTGGTTCAGGGCATGAGCAGTGAGCGCAATGATTGGGACGTGGGTTCCGGTCTTGCGTTCCCGTCGCCGGATTTCAGAGGTGGCTTCAAGGCCACCCATTTCGGGCATTTGTACGTCCATGAGAACCGCGTCAAACTGCTCCGCTTGCAGGGCTGCGAGGGCTTGTTTGCCGTTGAAAGCTAATTCCACACGATGGCCCTGCTTCAGCAATATCTCGAAGACCAATTGTTGATTGACGGGGCTATCCTCAGCTACAAGAATGCGTAGGCTGTGATTCGCTTTTGGCAACGTCGGCACAGTGGTCTGGCTCGCGTTCGGATTTCCCCGGATGCCGAGAATGCTCTGCAACAATTCCTTGGGCGAGATGGGTTTTTCCAGATAGTTCGAGATTCCGAACTCGCGGCAGCGAAGCGCCGCCCCGTGAAGGCTATTGGACGTCAACATCATGACGATGGCAGGGCTCTGAGGTTGCTCTTTCTGGATACGTTTCGCCAGCATAAAGCCGTCCGTCCCTGGCATATCGGCCTCGATCAGTAATAGCTGAAAGGGCAAAGCAGACGCCGTGGAAATCTGCAAAAGGGTCAGCGCTCTTGCCGCATCGCTGGCGACCGAGGGCTGCAGCTTCCAGGATCGAAGAATGTCCTGCAAAATCCGGCAGTTGGTCTGATTCTTATCCACAATCAGAACCCGCACACCTTCCAGTTGTTTAATCGTGGGATCGGTTTCACGAGCCTGAAAGGTTTGAACGGTCTCCAGCGCGACTCGGAAATGGAAAGTACTGCCCCTCCCGGGAAGGCTTTCGACCCACATCGCTCCGCCCAGCGTTTCCACGGTGCGGCGCGAAATTGTGAGACCCAGGCCGGTGCCACCGTATTTTCTGGTGCAAGAGCCATCTGCTTGTGCGAAGGGCTCGAAGATGACAGCCTGTTTCTCGAGGGGAATTCCGATGCCGGTATCCTGAACCTCGAAGTGCAGAGTCACGTGGTTGGCGGTTCGCGATTCCGCTTTGATCCGCGCTACGACTTCGCCCTGGTCGGTAAACTTGACGGCATTGCCAATGAGGTTCACCAGCACCTGTTGCAACCGTTCAGCGTCCGAACGCAAGGTGGGGGGGACGTCTCTTCCGATTTCACACATCAGTTCGAGACCTTTCTGGTGGGCCCGAAGAGCGCAGCTTTTGAGCGTCTCCGCCATCAGATCTTCCAGATTGAAGTCGGTGACGTGCGTTTGCAGCTTGCCCGCTTCGATTCTGGAAAAATCAAGAATGTCATTAATGACATACATGAGGGATTTCGCTGACGATTGCACGGTCTGCAGATGGCCCCGCTGTTCCGCCGTCAGTTCGGTAGCGAGCGCCAACTCCGTCATGCCAATGACCCCATTCATCGGGGTACGAATCTCGTGGCTCATGTTGGCCAGGAATTCGCTTTTGGCGCGGTTGGCGGCTTCAGCAGCTTCCTTGGCTTTGGTGAGCTCCACGTTCATTCTGGTGCGCGATTCGACCTCGTTTTTCAAATCCGAGTCGCGCCGCTCGATCTCGGAAAGCATGTCATTGAATCCTTTCACCAGCAGGCCAAGGTCATCGTTGGTGTGCTGCAGAGCACGCACGGTGTAGTTCCTCTCCTGGGAAACGATCTTGGTCGTGCGAATGAGATCGAGAATGGGACGAGAGATGAACCTCTTGAACACCAGAGCCACCAGGAACGCCGCGGCGATGGAGGTAAGCATGAAACCCAGTACAAATGCCAAATAACGCTGCACCCGACTGCGGATCTCCTGCTCATCGGCCTGTAGACACACGCTGCCAACATTTTCCTTGTCCAACACGATGGCGCGACATTCCGTCAGATACTCCGGGTCGACAGAGCCGCCGACAGACGGAGAATGAGCTGGAAGCAGCACTTTGACTGAAGGATCGCGGCGGTACGTGACAAAGATCTCACCATCTGCGCGGTAGATGTTTGCGGCCAGGATATGCGGCTCCGCCTTGAGTCCGTGGAGCACAAGAGTTGCGCTGCGAGGATCGTCATAGGTAAGCGAAGCGGCAGTATTGGCGCCGATGATCTCGGCCACGCTGACCAGATGCTCGCTCAAGCGCTGCCGGAATCCGACAATATCGAACCCCAGGAAAAAGGAACACGCTACCAACAGAGCGACGCTGCTGGTTGCCATCATGGCTAAGACCAGTTTCTGGGCAAGCGGAAGTTGGCGGAGAGTTTTCATCACAGAGTCCCTCCGCCGGATGGGCTCGCTACTACTCGCGAGACGGCGAGGAGTCGTGAACTGATCTTCAGGCCTGCGGTTTCCGCGGCCTTGGGGTTGATTTCAAGTTCGATGCTGTTCTCGTTCCGCGCCAAGTTGATGGTGCCGCCCAAACGGATGAACTCGTCGCTCTGGCCGACGGTCAGGACGCTGGCGGACTGCACGCTGCGCAATATCGGCGAGATGCGCTCTTTATCGGGGAAAGCAATCCATAAGATCCGGCACGCCTTGAATTCGCCCGCGCCGGAGACCTGTCTGACTTCGATCGACCGTCCTTGTGCCTGCTTCCCACGCGCGGTCTGCTGCAAGATCTCCGCCAGGCGCGCGTCTCCCACGGAGCAGATGATCAGAGGATCGTCCACACTGGAGAAACTCGCCGGGGGCCACTCGACAAATTTGGCAAAGTTGTACAAGTAAGCCGCCTTAACCCGATCCTCGTCGGCTTGTCGCACCTGCGCTACGGCGGCGCAAAACAACAGGGAGACCAGCAGGCCCAAGCCGAGCCGACGCAGCGCGAGCGTAGGCGAAAGCTTCCGCGGTTCCGGTCCGACCTTGATTCGGCGATGAACCGGCGAGGTGCCGGTTTCGAGAGACTCGCGCGATATGATGCCGGAGGCCATCATTTGAACATCATTTGAAACGGAAGACCCGAGAGAGCTTGAGTCGGAAGTCGCGGCCGTTCTGCGGGAGTGCAGGCTCCCGGATTTCCGCGCCCACAGGATCGCTATAGATTCGGTTGAACAGGTTGTAGACGCTGCCCGAGAGCTGAAATCCTCCTGCAAACTCACGACTGGTCAGGGTGACATTGGCAATCGCGAAAGGCCGAACTTCAGATCCTGTCAAAGTTTTCCGGGCACTCACATATTGAATGTCGGACCCGAGAAACAGGCGGCGATGCGCAAGGGGCCAAATGACCACCGCTTTTGCCAGATGCTGGGGAGAATTGGTCAGGCCAATCCCGGTGGCCGAGTCCGCGGTGTGTTGAAAGCTGTAACTCACGCGGCCCTCGATGTTTTTCACGATTCGTCCCGCCAGCTCCAATTCCACGCCACGGCTGCGAGCTTTACCTGCGTTGGCAAAGAAAATTAAACCATTGCTGGGGTCGGTCTGTTCGTCGATGAGGTTGGCGATTTGATTATCAAAACCGTCAGCGGTCAGACGGAGCCTGGCGCCAATATCCTGCTGCCAAACCAACTCCGTGGTCGCAATCGTTTCGGGGCGCAAATGCGGATTCGATTCCAGAGTAACGCCGTCGGAGTAATACAGTTCATAGTTGTTGGGGGCGCGGAAAGCGCGGCCGTACATCAGCTTAAAGGTGCTGCTGGAGAGCGGGCTGTAGATCAACGCCAGGCGTGGATTGGTCGTTCCGCCAAAACTCTCATAGTGATCGTGGCGCAGACCTGCGTTCAATGTGAGCCGGCGGGTAAGTGAGAATTCTTCCTACGCAAAGATGGCCCAGTCTATCGAGTCTCGACTTTCATTCAGATAATCGTGATAGGGGCTGACATCGTAATTTGACTGGTCCTGCCGCAGGTTATCCCGAAAATTACCCCCAGCCGTTAGTTTATGTTTCTGCCAAAGTAGTTTTGTGATTTTTACTTCTATGTCGGCCCAGTCTCCTCGCCCAAAGTCATGGTTGAGCTTACTCCCCGTCTCGTCCGCGGATTCATTGGCGTAAACCCCATGGTAGGTAACGCGATCGAAGGAAATGCGGGCCGTGAGTTCGGCGTTTTCTTGCAGCGTGCGCTCGTATTTGAGGTCGAGGTAGCCGCGGTCATCGACGGTGTGGGTGCGTGGGTCGCCGAACAGTGTATTGAACGCTGCTGTCGGTATCTGCTTCTCACGGGTCGAGCCCGCCGATTCCAATGTGAAATGGCCGAAGCTGAGCCGGCCAAAAAAGCTCCCCGAGGAATCATGATCGGCGTGCAAAGCGTAGCCGTAGTTCGTCGAAGGACTGTCGAACGCGGGAAAAAAGAGCCGCGCCGGACCGCCACTGTCGTAGGCGGTGCCGGAGAGAAACAGGTCCACCCCGTGAAGCCTCTGGCCATAGGTGGACCGCCCTTTGTACGTGCCAAAACCGTCGGTCTCGCCTGCCAGCGCCATCCCTTGGAAGTGGTGGACGTCGCTGGTAATCACATTGACCACGGCAAAGAATGCGTTGGTTCCATACAGAGAGCTGCTAGGACCACGAACGATTTCCACGCGGTCAATCAGATCAACATCGAGCTGAAAATCAGTGCCGATCAGAGCACTGTTGTAGAGGTTGTCGGTGAGGCGATGGCCATTCAGCAACAGCAGAATGCGGGTGTTGTAGTCACCCGGCCGCGAGAATCCGCGCACGCCGACGTAGCTATAGTTTCGGTCATAGCTGACATAGAATCCCCTCACGCTGCGGAAAATGTCGGCCAGGGTGCGGTAACCGCACTTGCGTATCTCGTCGGCGGTAACGACGGTTACGGACGAGGGCGCCTGGCGATCGTCCTGAAGGTACATCGAGGCGCTATACACCTGGACCCTTCTCAGGTCTTCCAGGCTCAGATCGGTTACGTCATCGGGCTGGGGATCAACGGCGCGAGCCGGAGTAAGCCACAGGGTTGAGCAGACGAGCAACCCCGCTAACCAGGGCGCCCAAACCAACCGACAGGTGAAGCGACGTTCTCCATGCCGGCGCCGATTCAGCTGTGCGAAATCCATTTACACCTGCCGTGCATGCAAGCCCAGTCGCGAACCCTCATTCGGCCGTCAGTCCCGTCACCTCTCCCAAAAAGGCCGGAATGCACGACCGAAGCAGACAGGGTTGGGTCACGTCCGAGCCTTGCGGAGAAACCGCTGCCCTTGCCCTGATCATCGGCACTCCAGTCCTGAACTTCAGCGCTAGCCTTTCCTCAGATCATCGAGTGCTACGGCTGTGACGATCGTCAGGTAATGCCGGCACGGCGAGTTGCCGATGAACGGGGAGAACGCTTTGCGGACGCATGCCCAGGCGCGAGCGCTGTTTGCGTCCCGCCCGGAAGGAAAGCAAATGCGGAATAACCCGGGGCGAAGACATGGGTGAAATTTCCCGATCTCTGGATGGCAGTCCGAAGGTTCGCGGCTCCGGCAGTGCGCGACTCGGGACCGACCTCACTCCCAGCGGGAATTCGGAGCGCCGTTCGGTCAGGGTCTTGCTCGCCGATGATGATCCCGTAACGCTCGAGTCGCTCACCGGATTGCTCAGTGGGTGGGGATACGATCCAGTGCCGGTGAGGAACGGTCGCGAAGCATGGGACCGATTGAGCGCGCAGGACGGTCCATGCCTCGCGGTATTGGATTGGATGCTACCCGACATCTATGGCACGGAGATTTGCCGGCGCTTGCGCGCCTCGCAGAGCTCCCGCTGCGTCTACATCATTCTCCTGACCGGACGCGATGAATCCAGTGACGTGGTGGAGGGGCTGGGTGCTGGCGCTGATGATTACTTGCGAAAACCCTATGATCCATTGGAACTACGCGCCCGGCTGGATGCCGGAAGTCGAAAAATGGTCGAGAAGGCCTTGCGCGACAGTGAGCAGCGTTTTCAGAGCGCCTTCGAGCATGCCGGAGTCGGGATGGCCCTGGTCGACTTGTCCGGCAAGTGGCTACAAGTCAACTCTGCACTTTGCGATTTCCTGGGATATGCGAGCAGCGAATTGCTCAACACCAATTTTCAGTCGGTAACCCATCCCGACGACCTGTCTCCGAGTCTGGTGTCGCTGCAGAGTCTTCTTGACGGCAAGCTGAAAATCCACCAGACAGAAAAGCGCTACCGGCACAAGCAGGGCCATCCCGTGTGGGGCCTGCTGACCGTCTCGCCGGTGTTCAACGGCGATGGGAAACCAGCCTACTTCGTGGCGCAGGTTCAGGACATCAGCAAACGGAAGCAGGCGCTGCAATCGTTGCACGAACGCGAGGCAGAACTTCAACTGCTGCTCGATTCCACCGCCGAGGCGATCTATGGCCTGGATCTCAAGGGCAATTGCACTTTCAGCAATCGCGCTTGCCTGAGATTGTTGGGGTATCGCGATCCCAGCGATCTACTGGGAAAGAACATGCACAGTCTGGTTCATCACAGTTATGCGGACGAATCGCCGTTTCCGGAAGAGCGCTGTCAGATTTATCGCACCTTTCGTCAGGGAGGGGGAACGCACGTCGACGACGAGGTGATGTGGAAGGCAAATGGCACCTGTTTCCCCAGCGAATATTGGTCGCATCCGGTCCGGGAGGATGGGAAGCTCGCCGGCTGCGTCGTCACCTTTGTGGACATCACCAGCCGGAAGCTGGCGGAGAACGAGCTTCGGGCCGCGCACGCGGAGTCAGAATTGTTCATCAATTCTGTGCCGTCCATTCTGATTGGAACCGATGCCGTCGGGCACATCACGCGTTGGAATCTGGCCGCCGCCAACACCTTCGGATTGTCGGCGGTGGAGGTTCGTCATAAATCCCTCACAGATTGCGGAATCCAATGGATTGTCCCCAACATGGAGGTAGAAATCGACTCCTGGTTGCGAAGCGAAGAGTCTAGCCGACGGGTCGACTTGCCTTTCGAAAAGGACGGGAGCCGGCGTTTTCTAGGAGCCACCATCAATCGGGTTACGTTCGCCGACGACAAGAGCGCCGGATTGTTGATTACTGGCACCGACATCACCGAACGCAGACATCTGGAGGAACAATTACGGCAGGCTCAGAAATTGGAGGCGATTGGACAATTGGCCGCGGGCATTGCGCACGAGATCAACACCCCCACGCAATACGTCGGAGATAACACCATATTTATAAAAGAATCCTGGCCCGCCGTCAGCGATCTGGCCCACGTTGCGCAACGCATCGATCAAGAAGCCGGAACTGGCTCCATCTCCCCCGACTCTACGGCGCGCCTGCGTAGCTGCATCGAGAAGGCCGACCTCGAATACCTGCTCAAGGAGATTCCAAAAGCAATCGATCAGTCGCTGGAGGGCGTGCAGCGCGTGGCCAAGATCGTTCGTGCCATGAAGGAATTCTCTCATCCGGGCTCGGAGGACAAATCCGCGCTCGATATCAACCGCGCCATTGAAACCACGATCACGGTGGCGCGCAATGAATGGAAGTACGTCTCCGAGGTGGAAACACGATTTGATCCGGAATTGCCGTTTGTTCCCTGCCATGCCGGCGAATTCAATCAAGTGATTCTCAATCTGCTGATAAATGCCGCTCATGCCATCCGCCAGGTGGTGGGTGATGGCTCGGGACCTAAGGGAAAGATCGTGATCACCACCCGGCAGGATCAAAACTGGGTGGAGATCTCAATTCACGACACGGGAGCGGGCATTCCGGAAGAAATTCAATCGCGAATCTTTGAGCCGTTTTTCACCACCAAGCCGGTGGGCCAGGGAACGGGTCAAGGTCTCGCCTTAGCCCATACCATCATCGTCAGGAAGCACGGCGGACGCATATGGTTTGAGACCGTTCTGGGAAAAGGGACGACATTCTTTATACGCATGCCCATTTCGCCATTGGCCACAGAATCGTAGTTCTGGCCGTGTGCCCCCGCCCGAGACGGTTTATCGAGGGTACCGAGGTAACGCAGTCCCTTGGGCGAACCTGCAGTTCCCTCCGGATTGAGCCGAAGTCTCAAACAGGCACGACTTTATCCGGCCCATGAATTCCAATTCCGAAAAAACCGAAGCGAAGCGCAGCCGCTTGCTGTTCGTGGACGACGAGTCTTTGGTCCTGCAAGGACTGCAACGGACTCTTCACGGCATGCGCGGGCAGTGGGACATGACTTTCGTTGGGGGGGGGAGAACAGGCGCTGGAAGCCCTGGATCGCGAACCCTATGATGCCATCATCACCGACATGCGCATGCCCCGCATGGACGGCGCCCAACTGCTGGACAAGGTGACGGAACTCTATCCGCAGGTTGTGCGGATCGTGCTTTCCGGGCAAGCCAATCGGGAAACGATCCTCCGTTCCGCGGGCCCGGCCCATCAATACGTTTCCAAGCCCTGCGACCCGCAAGAACTCAAATTGAGACTCGCCCAAGCCTTTGCCATGCGCGACCTGCTGCAAAATTCGGCTGTAAGGGCGCTGGTCTCGGGACTGAAATCCATACCGAGTCTGCCGGGGTTGTACTACGAGATCCAGGCGGAACTCCAGTCCGAAGATGCTTCGCTGAAAAAAATTGCCGAAATTGTCTGCAAAGACGCGGGCATGACCGCCAAGATTCTGCAACTGGCAAACTCGGCCTTCATGGGCGCGCGCTACGACATCTCGAGTCCCACGCAGGCCGTCACTCTGATTGGCACAGAAATGGTGCGGGCGCTGGTTCTTTCGGTGCACGTCTTTTCGCAATTCAAGGATTCGACCACATCTGATTGCGCGACCTTGTGGGAACACAGTATCGCCGTCGCCTGCCTGGCACAGCGCATAGCGGTTGGCGAAAGATGCGCCAAGGCATTGGCGGACGAGAGCTTCACCGGGGGAATCTTGCACGAGATCGGCAAACTGGTGTTGCTTGCGGAAATGCCGAAGGCCTATGCCGAGCTTCTCGCAGGCTTAGCGGAGAAGCCGGGCACTCTCGCGGCGGCGGAACGGCAGCGATTCGGCTGCACTCATGCTGACTTGGGCGCCTACCTGCTGAGCATTTGGGGCCTTCCGCAGTCCCTAATTCACGCCGTTGCCTATCACGATCGTCCAGTTGAGAGTGTCGAAAAACGCCTGTCGTCACTCACGGTGGTGCATGGCGCGGATGCGATCGTAAGCTCGACCAACGGCTCCCTGATCATTCAGGATGTGCAGTGGGACGAGAAATACCTGCAGGAATTGGGGCTGAGCGGACGGGAACCAATCTGGCGCGGATTCTACGAGCAACAGAGAGAGCAAGCGAAGGCTCATGGAGAGCCAGCCTCGCTATGAACCGGCAAATACTCTTGTCACCGATGAACGTGTCGTGCTGGAAAGCTAAGAAACAGATTGTCCAAAGATTTCAGTAGCAATGCCCGGATTTAAAACGTTAGCTTTTGGGTTAACGGCGGAGCGTTTGGCCTACGAAGCGCCTTTCACAAAAGCAAGTGTGGTTTTGGGGGTCGAGATCGTCACTTCGCCGGCGATGGTGCGCCGGGCGTGGAAGTTCTTGAGCTTGTATATAACCGCCGAAGTCACCTCCTGACCGTTGGAGACGAGCAACGCCCCGTCGAGGGTGCACACTTCCTCTTGGATGATCATGCCGGGCGCAAGGTCTTCGATCCGGCACTTTCGCGTTTCGCCTTCTTCGGCGTTCGGGTCCAGCGTCACCAGGGCCTGAAAGAACTGCGGACTGAAGTTCGTATTTTGGCGAGCCAGCACGTGCGCCGCCTCGGTTCGCGAAGTCCCCTTATGGATCGCTTGTTCATAAGCCAGGACCAGGCGCAGGATTTCCGCTCCCAGTCGCATATCCGCCATTTCGGTGTCGCCGGCCTGGGCGGCTGGCCGGTTTTGGTGCTCGATCATCCACGCAATGGGTTCCAGGCGCGGAATTTTCGAAAGCAACGCATAGGCCACACTGGGGTGTGCATCATATTGTGCCTGCTCGTTCGCAGAGAGCTTCTGACCGCTGTAAACGGCATCGATGGTTTCCGGAGCCAGAGTGACGCAGCCCAGTTGCGACAACATGGCGGCGACCTCATATTGCCACGGGTTTCCCAGCTTCATCGCGGTGACGATATGGTGGATGTAGCGGCGGGCGCGCTCGGCGCGGCTGAAAGCTGCAGGATTGACCAGGCTGAGCACTTCGGTCAGCACCTGCAGGCTGCCGCTCAAAGTCTGTTCCAAGAGCTGCTTTTCCGCCGTGACTAATCGGTACTGCACCAGCGCCGCCGTGAGAGTTTTCGCCATCCCTTCCTTGTTGCAGGGCTTGTTGAGAAAACGGAAGATGTTGCCCTCATTGATGGCGTTAATCGCCGTTTCCGTGTCAGCGTTCCCGGTAAGCATCACCCGGATGGTGTCGGGTGAGAGCGCCTTGATGCGGCTCAACAACTGGATCCCATCCATTCCAGGCATTCGCATGTCGGAAACCACAACCGCGTAGGGGCCGTTCTTAGCCGCTAGAGCCAGGGCTGGTTCTCCTCCCTGCGCAGTCTCCATTAGAAACTCACGACTCAAACTGCGGCGATACCCGTCCAGAATGTTGGGATCATCGTCCACCAGAAGAATCTTTTCAGCCAGCATTTTCCCCTCTCAGTTCTTGCGCCTGCCGTGCAAACTGCGTTCCCGACTTTTCCCTGGCGCTCTGCTCAGTCGGGCAAACTGGCAGGGTGCAGTCATCCCTTTACAATCATCGACTGTCGGCGGACTTTGCTTTAGGCAGGTGTGGAATGCAGGCAGCACGGGTACGCGACTGACCGACCAAGGCCTCGTCATCGAAAAAAAGCGGGCGCCTGGCATCAATTCTCCTTTGTAGAGTCGGAGCGCTTGATCGGCAGGGTGATGAAGAAGGTTGTACCTTGGCCGATCTCCGTCTCAAACCATATTTTGCCCCCGTGTTTTTAACGACTACGGAATAGACCAGGGCCAGGCCTTGCCCGGTCCCTTTGCCGACCTCTTTGGTGGTAAAAAACGGGTCAAACACTTTGGTCTGAATGGCTATGGGTATTCCGTTGCCGGTATCCGTAACCGAGATTTCCACGAACTCTCCGCCCGTCCGCGTGCGCACGGTAATCCGTCCCTTTTCACCATCCTTTATTTTTTTCCTGATGGAATGCGCGGCATTCACGAACAGATTGAGGATCACCTGGTAGGAGATTCAGGTCGACCGGGATCGGAAATTGGAAGCGGCAAGAGAACACCGGACGAATCGCCGCCAGCGGGGCCGCGTGATCGACGAAACGGATTTACTTCTGGGTGGCCGACATCCCGACCAGTGACGGGCGGAATAGCCGGTTTTGAGCACTATTACGAAGGCGTTGTACAGTAGGCTGGACTCGCCAGTGGCTTTGGCTTTGCACCCATGATCAGTAGCCAGAGCATGAACGCCTGTTCGCCAAAGTGGAATGGGCGCATCCATCCGTGGACGAGTGCCTCGTAGTGTGGCAGTACTAACGACGTAAGACTGCCTATCAGAAAGGCGAAGCAATTCACTATCAGCGCCACCCCAAGGATGCGGGGAAGAAAGCCCGACCGGTACACCAGGAGCCCAAGCGGAAACAGCCAAAGGCCCCAAAATATTCCGGCGACATCAAATCCGTACCCATGCACATTGAGGAAAAGCATAGCCAGTGCATCGCGTTGAGGCTGGTCAAACAAGGAGAGGAAATCAGTTCCATGCACCAGAACGAGGGCGGCGATGGCGTTCAGCTCATTCAGAAACGCTATCGGGATTGCGACCAGAATCAAAGTCAACATGCACAAAGCGTTCCGGTGGTTGACCGCCTTGAGCAAGTCATAGAGAGCCAAGGCAACAAAGACAAATAGGGCTTCGCCGATGAGGTGCGCCGCAATGCCGAGACGAAACAGTGTCTCGGAGGCGGCGATGTTGCGGGCAGTCTCCACGGCATTTCCGTCCACTATCAGCTTGCTGGGAACGTAGAGGAGGCCGAAGATGCCCACGATTGACGCTAGTACGTACAGTGCGCCTGCGAGCCTGCCTGGGTTCTTGGTGAAACTCATAGGTCCTCCCCGAGAGTGTAAGCCTGAGATACGGCGACGGCTGCCAAATGGTTCCAAGGGAGGATAATCTCTCGTGGCACACCGCGAGCGGGAGAGGCACAATGCTGCGGACCAGGAACGAGCCATGTGTTCCGGTCCGACAAGGCCGCTGGCCCTGTGTGGATGTATGATGGGCAATCCGGGACTGATGGACGGGGCAGAGTTACAATGACTTTGCCAGGTGAAACGGAGGCGGGCCTGCAGGGATGCGACCATCAAATGAGCGACAACGGAACAGTCCCTTTTTTTCTAGTGTCTTTCCCCGTTTCCCTGTTATCTGCGTCCAAAAAAAGTGATCGGTTGTGAGAGAAATTACTGAAACAGGCAAAGCAAAAAGGAGCACGTTAGTTACCTTGCGGGTCACCCTCTCCTCAGTCATGCTTTGGGAAGATGTGGGAAATCGAATATCTTGCGGACTTGGACGCGCGGGACAGCACTCCGGAGTCGATTTGCGCCTGCGTGGCCAAGATCTTCTACGCAAAAGAAACGGAAGTCGCGCTGCTGGAGCTTCGTGGAAGTCTGCTGAATTTCCTATACCCCGCTGAGTTGAAAACGGCGGGGGCGATCCCTCTTTCCAGTTCGGCGGTAGCGGCTCGCACAGCGCGGACCAAGCAGGCGGAGCTTTTCAATAGCTTCACGCAAGTAAAGCATTTCAGCATTTTTGAACTCGTCAAGCTAGGCGACACCGGACTGGACGCACAGGTAATTCAGAAGCTCATGTCTGCGCCCGCTCTTGCCAGGACCGGGGAAGTAATTGGCGTGATTCAAGTCTCCCGCAAGGCCCCACGCCCAGCCGCTGCGGGGCCGGACTTCACTCCTGAGGATCTACGGAAACTGGAATCGGTTGCTCTTCTCGTGGGTAGACTGATGGCCAAGAGCAGAGGCATAGGCCAAGCAAGCTCAGGCTAGATGGACTTCCCGTGCCAACCCAAGGCACTAGTGTGAGCAATTCTGACCAGACTACAAACAAAGCGACGCCGTAAGCTGATTTCGATGTGAAGGAAACCAGAACGGACCTCTCAAGGGTCATACGCCTGGTTCCTCTGGCGGCGTGCCTGTTCCATTGGCTACGCCGCTTCTTTTTGCGGAGGAGATGGGCCAGTGAACTCTGGGCAGGCTCCGGGCAACGCGCCCCAACTTTTGCATGCCGCCCGCACCGGAAACTGCCCCGCCACAGCCGACTCACGACCTGCGTCCTTGCTGGGACTCACGCCCGAAACGGCGCGAAGGGGTAAGCACGGGAACAACAACCTTGCGCGAGCCGGTGGACGGTGAAAGCGTAACGCGTGTTATTTCAGTTTCACGAAGAGCAGTACGAAAATCGCCCAGACCCCGACCGTCAGGGGAAACTGCACCAAAGAGGCGTCCCGCAGCGCACCTCCTCTGGGCAGGAAATACGTCAGCAGCATCATGGCGAGAGCAGTGAGTACTCCAAGAATAACTCTGCTTTTCCAGTTCATGCGTGTTCGTCCTCCCTTTCCCGTTTGGGCCTTCGAAAACGGTAGCGATTGTACACTGTTTTCGCCCGGCCGGGCGTTGTGAGTGCAATCGCTGTCGTCCCTTCCATGCAAGCGGCCGGACCCGCTAAAACGACGCCCCGACTGCGACACAGTTTAGCCTAGATGGATCTTGGGCGGCGTAGAATCGCCATTTCACTCACAACCGGGTCAAAGGCTTAGTGAGGATGACCAATATTGAACAGACTAGTAGACAATGCACTTGATAGAGTCAGCCCAAGGCAAAGTTCAACTCGCACAGGCAGAAAACAGAAACGAAGAAGCGAACAAGCTCACAAGCCCATCTTTGCCGACTGAATCCTTGGGGAGCGACATGACAGACAAATCTGAGTCTTCATTCGCGGTCGTTTGGTTCAACGAGCGAACCTACCAATCGGGGGGAGTTGTCGCCGTCATCAAGGGAACTGAGGCCGCAGAAAGAACTCTCAATGATTTCGATTGGTGTCAGAGCGAGGAAAACCGAAGGGCAGGTTGGCGCTATTTCCTAGAGGAAACCGATCTGCGGCCCGGAATGGACCCGGAGAAAGCCACCAAACTTCGACAAGTGCGGCTCGATCTTCAAGAATCTTAAGCTTAGCGTTTATCACCAAGCGTGCACCTGCAGATCCCCTGACGTAACTGTCCAACTTGCCAGTATTGTGTATCAACTCGGTCGGCTGTGTGTGGTGGGATAATTTTGATCGGGTTCGTACCCCTTGTCATTCCAGCTCTGCCAGATTGCGGACTTTCTTCGGCCGGCATCTGCGGGCTACCGTCCGCTGGTTTTCGTGGCGGGTCATGCCCCCAACGCGCCCGTGCTAACGGCTTCTTTGGCTGCATCTGCGAAGGAAAACCTCAGCAAGTGCCCTCAGTCGCCGGTATCGTTTTGGAAAAGGATGGCAACACATTCAGGTCAACGGTATACTGCGGCATCCAAATATCGCGCCACGGCTACAATCGCGGTTGCGGCACCGTGTATGCGGTTTCCGTCATCCGGCAATTCGCAACGAGCGTACGCTCTCAAGGATTGAACAGTCACGTCGTTAAGAACCGTAAGTAGCTTTTCGCCGGAGGGCTTCATGGGATTGACGTCCAATCTGCTGAAGAGTGATGCGAAGCTGGAGGCTTGTGCGGTTAGCGATCCGGCACACGTCTATCAGGGACAGAGCGGAGCGCACGTGGGCAAGATCCAGGAAGCGCTCAAACAGACGGATGGTGCAGTCGTTAATGCGAGCGAATTGGCGTCGCAGACGTACGGGCCATCGACGGCGAACGCGGTGCTGAAGTTCAAGCAGAATCCCAAGCGCAACATCAAGAATTTCCGGGGACAGTTTGACAATATCGTGGGGAAGAAAACGATCGCTGCGTTGGATACGGAGATGTTTGTGATCGAGCACGGCACTCCCCCACCGCCGCCGCCCGTGGATCCGGACATGGCGCTGGTGAACGCAGCCGAAGGTCAACGGCTGAGTGCGCTGCGCAAGGCAATCGAAGAGGTGACCAAGCTCAAGAATATTTTTGAGCCGAACCCGCCCGATCAGGATGATCCGGTAGTGCAGGCCTTGCAACGCCAGTTGTTCCTCAGCCCGGACAGCAACTTCTGGCTCACGGTGAATACGTTTCTAGCGCACATGGTCAACAATTCGCTGAAAAGGGCGTCTTTCGTGATCAACAAGTCGGACCCGAATTTCGCGCACGTCGATCCGTCGAACTTGCCTAGCAAGGGAGTGACGATCGGGGCGTCATTTTTCGCGCCGGGGACGACCGACAACTGCCGCCAGGAAGTGGTGACGCACGAGTTCTTTCACTACGTGGTGGGGCTGCAGCATTTTTACTCGACGCACGAGACGGGGGAAGCGATGCGCTGTCCGCATCATCTGGCTCGGGCAGTGTTTGACATTGCGATTGGGCAGCAGAAGGCGCCCTGTGGGGTCGACATCGTTTGCCGGTGAAGACCGCTATCGCCGCCTTCCCGGTTCATTCACGGACTCCCTCCGGTGAAACCGGACACCCAATTCGGTTCCCATACATCTGCGAGATCCCGCAAGCCGCTTCGTTCTCATAAAGTTGCATTCACGACACTTTGGCTCTCGATGATCGACTGCTCCAGCATCCCCGGGTGCGACAATGGGACATGCGCTCCGGGCAAGGAAGCAACTTCGGTGCGCGATGGGGGGCGAATGCATACTGCGTACCTCGTGATTACAATCCTCTTCGCGATGATGGTGGCGTTTTCCGGTCTCGGGAAGATTCGCCGCGATCCGCGTCAAGTGCGAGTGGTCCACGAAACGGTAGGCGTACCGTTGAAGTTTTTTCCCTTTCTGGCCGCTTGTGAGTTTGCCGGCGCAATGGGCCTCGTAGCTGGGATCTGGTGGCCTCCGTTGGGGATCGCGGCGGGAATTGGCCTCGTCCTCTACTTTGTGGGGGCGATCGTGTCGCATCTGCGTGTCGGCGATTTCAAAGGCATTGGATCTGCCTTCTTCATGCTGGTAGTCGCGGCGGGAGCGCTCGCCATGCGTGTCCTGACATATAAGCCGGGCATTCTGTGACCCGCACTCTGTCAGCTAGCGACTTCGTCCAAGTCCCGTTGCGCGAAGTAATGATGCTCCATTGGCGCTTGCCCCATTGTGGGCGGATGGGCGACTCCGACCTTACAGTCGCGGCACTGCTCTGATCATTGATCGGTGGCACGGAAACCGCCGGTCATGAAGCCTCGACTCAGCAGACGCAAAGCGGGGTTCTCGTCACGCCATCGATGAGTTCGTTGACTGGTCTTGTTCGGAACCGCGCTTTCGAACCGACACCCTACGTTGGCTGCGCCGGCAAGGATCGCCGCCGACTTGGAAGTTGACCAGCCGGTTCGGCGCTGCGCCCTGGGAAGTTTATAGAGACTTCAAGAACTCGATGATGGCTTCTTGGTCATCCCTTTTCAGTTTTTCAAATTGTTGACTTACATGGCTTGCCTCGCCGCGGTGCCGCAGGATCGCGTCGCGAAGCGTCAGGGATGCGCCATCGTGCATCAATCGCGGACGCAAGCGGACTCCCCATAAAGGGGCGGTGCGTATTTTGTTCCGACTGCTCTCGAAGTCCTGTTTCGAAAGATACCCCGACATCATCTGGAAGACTTTGTTCCCGTAGTGCTCCCGGGTCGCCTGCAGGATTCCGTCGCCCGTACCGACGTCATGCATCAAGAAATCCCCATACGGATGAAATGTGATTGACCCGAGCGCGACTGGAATCGTGAAGGTTCCGCCGTTGATCTTCGTTCCAGTGGGAGCAGTGGTCAATATTTCGACGTGGCAAGTCGCACAGCCGATCTGGTCAAATAAGCTGTTACCCTTCTTTGCCACCGCGCTGCTCGCGAGCTGGGAATCACGCGCCGGCGCTTTCGTGGCCCGAATAAACCGGGCAAAGTGATCGATGTCGGAGAGGCCGTCCGGCCCTGGAGTGTCATTCGGCTCCGAAGCAGTGTTGCAAAGATTGGTTACTTCGTCCGGTTGAAGGCGGTTTGTGATGCCCATCTCATTGAGGTAAGCATCGCCGGCGAACGACAGCAGGCTCGCGTGCTGGTCTTTCCAACCGAACCTACCTACACTCATCTGTCCGGGTGCTTCTACGATAGGAACATGGAGAACCTGTCCGCAGATTTTCCGATGTGAAGATTTGCATTGTTGCTCGGAAAGATCGATGAGGGTTTGATCGGCAACCGCCTCGACGAAGCCGTCTCCCAACAGATTCAAGGAAAGGCGAAACGTCCGGATGGTCTCGGTCTCTGGAACTCGCTCTTGAATCTCCTTGTCAGGGAAAGCAGCGTTGGGACAAATAGCGCGGTCATTCACGAGAGACCGGCCGGAGATTACTTCGGCCCCGTGAGCGATCGGGATTTCCGGATTAAGGAAGTGTCCCTCTGGCCCCTGATGGCCGACCCGTAATTCCGAGACCTGGGAGGAGGCGCCTGAAACCGGGCTCTGGTGGCATTCGCGGCAGGACTGCGCGTTATAGAGCGGTCCGAGGCCATCGCTTAGCTGCTCGACTTCCTCGAATTTCGTTTGATCGGCCTGATGAGTTGTATCGTCGGCAACGCCGTTGCTTTTGTTGTCAAAACCGGAAGGTGCTTCCGTCGAACGCGAGGCGGAAGAGGCCATGATAAGACTGAGGATAAAACTCAGGACCGCCAAAGGGATCAAGAACCGCATGGTTTACTCCCCTTCTCTGGGATGGCCTCGCGACAGGCGCTCTTGTACCGAGGACTTAATTCCGCTCGTTCAACAATCAGGCCGGTCGATCTTCCCTGTTTGCTGACCTGAAAAGACGAAGTTTCAATCATGAATACCATCTTTGCCAGTTTCTGTCCAAGACAAAACAAAGATGCCTGAAACATGATGTCCCGCCGAGAGCCGGGGTTTCGCGGCGGGTGAGGCTTTATCGTCGTGAGAGCGAAACGGTCGAGACGGTTTGGTAACCGGAGAAGTTGCTGCAAAAGACGGGCGGGCGTTCGCGGATACTAGACTAACGCTTACAAAGGCTCGGGACGCTTTCACTGCTGTTGCTGAGCTTCGGCCATCTGAGATTGATGGGTCTCGTCAAGAAATTGGGACCACTCTTCGTCCGCCGCAAACTCCTCGTCGGGAGGGAGCACGGCTTGCGACGGGGTCACCCGAACTCGAACCTGCAGCTGGGTGTCCGTTTTTCCCTTCATCATGCCCATGGTGGGTGGAACGTCGGCATAATCGCGGCCGATTGCGGTGCGAATGTGCTTCTCACTCGCGAGTCGATTAATTGTAGGATCGAAACCTACCCAGCCAACCCCTGGGAGAAGAGCTTCCACCCATGCATGCGTCGCACCGTCCGCCGAAGGATGTGCATTTTCGCTGCTGTGGTAAAGGTATCCACTGACATAGCGACAGGGAATCCTGGCATTTCTCACGAGTGCGATCATGATGTGAGCAAAATCCTGACACACGCCCTGCCGTGACCGAAGGGCATCCTCAATCGGTGAATTTACTGTAGTGCTCTTCTTTACATAGCTGAAACTGCGATGCACCCCGGAGGCAATATCCCGGAGGAATGCCAGGGGGCTTCGTCCCTTCCTTTCGGTCGCTCCGATCTCCACTGCCAACTGTTCAAGTTCCGGTGATGAGCGCGCAAAATGACTCGGCATCAACATGTCCCAGTAATCTTTTTTCTCGACGAGCTCTTCCAGTTCCTGCCACCCGGCATACTCCATGTCCTCCGCAATCGATGGCTGAGCGTCAATATTTACCAGAGCGTCAGAGATGATGGTGAGCTGGCCATGACGGGAAGGCAGGTCGAAGTGGTGGACAAGATTGCCGTAGGAATCGGTATAGCCAAAAATCCGGGCGCGCGGATTTACCGATAGCTGAAAAACAAAACAGCGCTGGTTGCCCTCACTTCTGGGGTGCATGCGAACCTCCATCATGCTCTGCCAGACGAATTGGCTGTAGCGATAGCGCGTAAAATGGCGAATGGCGTAGAACATTTAGTTTTGAAACGCAACTTCAATCGGATATTCGATATAGAGCTCCTGAACCGCCGCATGCAGTTCGCGACATTGCTCAATAATTGCCGCAAGATATTTGTGCAATCCGGCAATGATCTCGCCGATCTGGACGTAGGTCACCATCGATCGCAAACGCCCGATTAATCTCTCGACATTCTCGGTCCGGCGGCTCAAGGAAAGATTGCTGATCGCAGTCAAGGCCTCATACATTCGGTCCAGTGAATAACGGACCGAATAAGGAAACTCGGGCTTCAGCAGGAGGAAATTCGCTATTCGTTCCGGCTTGAGTTCGGCGGTGCATGCCTTGCAATAAGCTTCAAAGGCAGCACAACTGCTTAACAGGCCCACCCAATCTAGATCATCAGCATGCTTGCCCACGACAAAATAAGCGTCAAGCAAGACGCAGAGATTGCAGGCCCTCTCTATATATTTGCCTAGCTGGATAAAATGCCAGGCCTCGTCGTGATTTATAGTGGCGGCGGTAATTCCATTAAACCTGTACGAGCCTTCGCGAACCAAGCTCACCACTCGCATTGCACCTGCATCATCATCGGGTTGCAGCTCAAAACCAGTCACGTCGTGGAAAAGGGTATTCAGGTGCTCCCACATCTCCGAGCTGATTTCCTCGCGAACTTGCCGGGCATTTTCGCGGGCCCCGCTGATGCATTTCACAATCGAAAAAGCTCCTTCCGGATCCGCCACCAACAAAAACAGAGCACGCTTCGGGTCGACGTTTTGAGAAGCCGAACCGGGGGCTAGCGAGGACACGGCGCGAAACCATCGCTCTTCCGTGGAAAACTTTGCGGGATTCAATATCAGACTGTAGGTCGCCTTTAGCACACGCGAGGCATTGTCCGCCCGCTCGAAATAGCGGCTCATCCAGTACAGACTGTCGGCTACGCGGGAAAGCATGACGTTCTGTCACCCAATTCTTCTAAATCTCAATTCTGCAACACCCACGTGTCTTTCGAACCTCCACCTTGAGACGAATTCACTACCAGTGAGCCCTTTCGCAACGCCACTCGGGTCAGGCCACCGGGGACAATGGTGATTTTTTCGCCGTAGAGAATATAAGGACGGAGATCGACGTGACGGGGCTCGATTATTCCATCTACAAAACACGGCGCGGTCGAAAGATTGATTGTAGGTTGCGCAATATAGTTTCGCGGTTCGGCGTAAATCTTTTGTCGAAATTCGGAGCGCTCTTGTTCCGTGCTATGCGGGCCGATCAGCATTCCGTACCCACCTGACTCGCCCACCGCTTTCACCACGTACTCGTCCAATCTCTGGCAGACGTGGTCCCGTTGCCCCGGATCGGACATCAACAAGGTTTCAACGCCTTCCAGAATCGGATCCTGATCGAGATAGTAGCGAATGATTTTGGGCACAAAAGCGTAGATAGCCTTGTCGTCGGCGACGCCCGTCCCCAGCGCATTTGCAAAGGCTACGTTTCCGGCGCGATAGGCATTAAAAAGTCCCGCCGCACCAAGTGCCGAACCATTTGCGAAAACCAGGGGATCGAGATAATCGTCGTCGATTCGACGATAGATCACATCGACACGCTGCAGGCCGAAGGTCGTTCGCATGTAGACGACATTGTCGTGCACCACTAAATCTCGTCCCTCCACCAGTTCAATACCCATCTGCCGAGCCAAATATGTATGTTCAAAGTAAGCGGAGTTGTAGGAACCGGGCGTCAGTAAAACCACGGTCGGCTCGGAACGGCCCTCGGGAGCGAGCGACCGCAGCGTCGACAGAAGTGCCTGGCTGTACTGCTCAATTGGCCGCACACGGCATTTTTGAAACAGTCCGGGGAATATCTGCTTCATCACCCGGCGGCTGGTGAGCATATAAGAAACCCCGCTGGGGACGCGCAGATTATCCTCCAGCACCACAAAGTTCCCCTCGGGGTTTCGTATCAAGTCGGTACCGACCACCGTGATGTATACGTCGCGGGGAACTTTGACATTGCGCATTTCGCGCCGGTAATGTTTGCAGGTGTAGACAATGCTCCCGGGCACGACGCCGTCTTCAATGATTTTGCCTTCATGGTAGACATCTTCGAGGAAGAGATTCAGCGCAGTGATCCGCTGCGTCAGTCCGCGCTCAATCGTTTCCCATTCCGCCGCCGTGATGATCCTGGGCAGCAGATCGTGAGGAAAGATCCGCTCCGTCCCTTTATCGTTCCCATACACCGTGAACGTGATTCCCTGGTTGAAGAAGGATTGGTCAGCCTCGTGTTTGCTGCGCCGTAACTCGTCCGGCCCCAAGCTCAGAAGCAAGTTGTGCAGCGGACGATATTGTTTTCGGGGATGGTCCACGGCGCTGAACATCTCGTCGTAAGCGCTATTGAGTTCGTACCGGTGGAGGGCTTTCGCACCGCTACGATCGGACGGATCCGTTTCTATAATCATGATTGCGGCGCCGTATTCCTCGCCAGAATAGCGTATCGACCGCGAATTGAGAATCGGGAAAACCGATTCGCGTCATTGAAGAAACTGCTCGGAGCGCTCTAGCGAGCCTACACCCTGGATCGCGCGACTTCTCTGATGCTCTGCGCCGGGTTTTCGCTGCCTGAGGACTGGAATTCAATGTCCGGTAACTGTTCCACCGCCCGCCGAAGGGATTGCTCCCAGGTTGAGTGGATTAAGTTTAAGTCCCGGTCCCCGGCTGAAACTCGTCGGTAACGCGTAATTTGCAGGCTGTCTTTCTTGTACAACAACAGGTCGAAGGGAGGGCCTACGGTCACATTAGAGCGCATGGTTGCATCCAGTGAGAGAAGAGCATATTTCGCCGCAACCTCGAGCGAAGTCGTGGATTGGATGCCGCGGTCGAGGATCGGTCGACCGTATTTGCACTCCCCCAGTTGCAAATACAAGGAATCTTCCGTGGCCGCAAGAGGATTTCCCTGGGGATAAATCAAATACAGGTTGGGCTTTTGCCCCCGAACCTGCCCCCCCAGCAGCAGGTGAACGTTGAAGCTGAAGGAATCACGCTCCAGCGAAGCCCGGTCAATGTCGGAGATCCTGCGCACGCAGTCTCCCACGATGCGGGCAGCGTCATAAAGCGAATTGGCTTGGGCAAGCCCCCGTCCGGAATCAAAATCATCCCCCAGCAAAGTGATAACCGATTGGCTGATAGAGAGGCCGCCGCTGGTCAGAATTACAAACACTCTCTCTCCGGGCTGAACGAAGCGAAACATCTTGCGACAGGTGTTGACCTGATCAAAACCTGCGTTGGTCCTCGAATCCGAGGCCAATACCAGACCTTCCTGCGTCGCAATTCCCAAACAGTATGTCACTTTGCCCCCTGATGTGAAGCTACCGCATCATACACTGATTGCTGACACCGAATTTGTGATCCAGACCAGCAAGAAAAAATGTGCAAGATCAACCGGATTAACGTGATAGTTTCTGCATCTGATCTGCGCCGGCACCCCGCTCGCACAAGGAAAGCGGCATTTTTATGATGATTCGCCTTGGCTACGACATCCAATTCGAGATGGTTGGTGAAGTACCGATCGTGACCCTGCTCAACGTACACCCGTCGCGAAAAAAGGACTTACGAGAGCTCGACGAACTGCATACCGATCCCCTTGTGAAGGTCGAGAACTATGAGGACACCTTTGGCAATCATAGTTGCCGCTTGGTGGCCCCACCAGGGAAAATTCGATTCCAGAATTCCACGCTGATTGAAGACTCGGGAAAACCCGACCTTGAGGGTCCGGATGCAGCCGAGATTCCCATCAATCAACTGCCATTGAATGTCCTGCCGTACCTGGTGAGCAGCCGGTATTGTGAAGTTGATCTTTTGTCTAACACTGCCGCGGAGCTGTTTTGGAACGCTCCAAGAGGGTGGAACCGCGTGCAAGCAGTGTGCGCTTGGGTGCACAACAAAGTCACTTTCGGATACGAGTTTTCCAGTCCAATTCGCACCGCGCTGGGAGTGTATACCGAGCGAGTCGGGGTCTGTAGGGATTTTCAGCATCTGGCTATCACCTTCTGTCGAGCCCTCAACATTCCCGCTCGCTATGCAACGGGATACTTGGGCGACATCGGAGTGATCGTGGACCCGAGTCCAATGGACTTCAGCGCCTGGTTTGAAGTTTACCTGGGAGATCGCTGGTGGACGTTCGACGCCAGACACAATGTTCGGCGCATCGGACGTGTGTTAATGGCAACCGGCCGCGACGCAACTGACTGTGCGATTACAACGTCATTTGGAAGAGCACGGCTGATTAACTTCCAAGTCACCGCCGATGAGGTGCAGAAGTCATGATCGGCAAGCATGTGTATTTAAGCGCAGGCGAGTAGACGTCGCCGGGTTTCGGGGAATCCGCCGTGACCTCCTTAGCTGGAAGATCGCTCAGCCCAGAAACATCGATCTGCTTGACGTACCGACCGCCTTGCGACCGTCTCACTCTTTGTCAGCTCTGTATCGTCGATGATTTGTTTGCGAACAGAGTACACGCGTAGGCCTGCCCGCCCGGTGATCTCTAGAGTACTGGTGCCGTTGCGACGCCGATGTTCTTGTCGGCGCCACCGTAGTAAAACAGCCAACGTTTGCCGTCCCGAACCATGCCCTCAACAAACACGACATTCGGAACTTGCCCCACCTTTTCCCATTCTCTATCGGGCACAAATACTGGTTGTTCGGAGCGAGCCAGGACTTTGGTGGGATCTTTCTTGTCGAATAGAACCCAGCCCGTTGAATAAACCTGTTTGTCGTCGGCGCCGTTGTAAATCAGGAAGATGCCCTCCGGCGTTATGATTGGCGCGGGACCCGGCTCTACAACTTGCGAGTCAAATGAACCTGGGCGGCTCGCCAGAACTGGGTGGTCGAGGGCCTCTGTCCAGTGCAGCAAATCGGCGGAGTAAGCAACGCCCATTTGAGTGTCCTTGCCCTGGGCGTCGGCCAGATAGTACATCCAATACTTGCCATTCAGTTTTTCTGGAACAATCGCGCCAGACTTCGTCCATTTCACATTCCATTGTCCCTTGAAACTCGGGATGATAATGCCGTGCCGTTGCCAATGAATCAGGTCCGCGGACGTAGCCAGACATAATTGAGCATCTTTCTTGTCCGCCGCCGCCCCATCCACATTGTTGTATCCGGTGTACGTCAGATAGTAAGTGTCACCAATTCTTTGCAGCCTCGGGTCTTCCACGCCGCCGCCTTTTTCGTACGGAGCCTCAGCAACCATGACCGGTTCGGGCCGGCGAGTGAAGTGAATCCCGTCGTCACTTGTAGCATAGCCGAGCGACGAAGTACCGTTACGATCCTGCGCACGGTAAAGCATCACAAACTTTCCCTCCTTCTTTACGACCGAAGGATTAAATGTTCCCGCGGACTCGAATGTATCTCCCTTTGGAGACACGATCGGGTCGACGGAGAGCCGGGTCCACTTTCCAAAAGGAGGGGTAAAAGAAACAGTGGCAATCGCGGCAAAAGCGATGAGGACCAACGCCGATACACTGGCTGTTTGCGCCGAGCGGGATGCAGAAAAAGAAACTCTGGTCATTGCAGCACTTCCTTCCCTTACGAAACTACCTGGACATAAGAACAACACTAGAAGGCCGATTTGCGGCGACTAGGAACGAACTGCCGGGGCCGGTCAAAACTCCGCCATAAGCTGGATGAAAGACTGTCTCGGGACCCGCAATGTAGCCTCAGTGGTCTTGCCATTCACACTCAAGCGAGCGGTGCGCCCTTTCGCCGCCGGAATCTTAATATTTGCCGACCGGGCGGTTAGAGTGGGGTTGTACAGAATGAAGTTCAACTTTTGTGGTGGAAACTCCTTTATGTGGGCCGCGTCGAGAAGGTCAAGGTTCACCAGCATTAACTCCCGATCACTAACCTGCCCCAGCGCTTCAAACATCAGATACATCCAAATCGATTCACCAGCGCCGTAAATTTCCTTGCCCACATTTCCCGTCTGGCCGCCTAGTTCGAGGGTGCCCAGATTTTCGAAAGGGATGAAGGCCATGGGAGCTCGCTGGCGATTTCCAGCGCAATCTTGAAAAAAATAAAAATTGTTGCGCCTTTGCTGATCTAAAAAGCGCAGAAGTCCTTCAAAAACGATCCCTCGCTTCATAATGCCGGTCCAGGGGAGAATGGCTTCAACGTTCTCTTTAAAAGCGGGATACAGGATCGAGGCTGCCGCTTGGACCATCCCGCGAATGTCGTGGGATTTTTGGCTCGGGTCAGAGTACCAGTAAAACATGCGGAGCTCTTCGTACAGCAGGTACTTCGCCTCCTCCTGCATACCCAGTTCCGCCGCCGCGAGCGCACCGTAGGCAAGTTCCTGGGGTTCATGGAAGAGGCGGTCCGCCGGAACGGTGTACAAAACCCGAATGGCGTGCCGGGCTTCTTCGAGATAGTGCGGCTCTCCAGTCAATCGGTTCGCCAGGATCGCTGCCCAGGCATATAAGCCACCAACGGCGTAATTTGTGCCGCCACCTTCAGCTCGGAGCGTGGCGACTCGGTAATAGATCGGAAAAAGATAATCGTACTGCTGGGCCATCTTCTCAGCGGTCTGGAAGGCGTCCAGGAAATGATCAGTAACTTCCTTTGATCCCGCCAGAGAACCGATCATCGGATACTTAATGAGGGTATTTTCAAACGGGTACCACGAATCGGCCCTTTCATCCGGGGGACGCTTGAAATCGTTGCTGATGCTGCGGGTGTCCGCATGGTAGAAAGCCGGAAGATCGTCCAGAAGATCATTGCACTCGCGCTCGAAACTGAGCGAAGGATGCAGTTGGAGATAAAGAAGCGAAGGCCACAGGACATCCGCCAGCGTCATCAGCTCAAAATTGTCGGCGGGCTGCTTCCAAATCTGAGAACTTTCTTTGACATAGGCGCGAAGTCCAGCATGTCCATCGGCCTCCACACGCGTCGCGCTTCTCTCCTGCAAGTCATGAACAGTACCTTCGGCAAAATCCTGCCAAGTGGTGGCACAGGAAGGCCAGGAATGCTTTTGCTCAAAAAGCGGAAGCAGAGCCTCCATCCACCGCCTTACGGCTTCCTGTTCCGTGAGAAGGCGTGTGAGCGGCCGCTGCAGCAGGCAGTAGGTGAAACTGACGTCGCCCTCGGGAAGGACGTTGCCGGTAGCTTGCTCCGCCAGCAACCCTATGCCCAGACGCTGAGTCCCATCTTTTTCAATTCGCGAAATGCTGGAGCAGCGATAAACCAGGAAGCGCGGCAGATTTTCGGCGGACATCCAGCCCATGTCATCGATATCGAAATACATCATGGTCTCGATGCCAGCGTTCTGGTCAAGAAGATACACGGCGGGAAGATCATTCCCTGAGGTGCCGAGCGAGTTCCGGGTTGGCTGCCCAAGCAGCACGCGTCGCCAGCTTCCCGATTGTCCTTCCATCAAGGTGGAGGTTGAACTCAGCCAGATGATGATTTGGGGTTCGAGGGGGCTTTTCTGCAGCCTCAGGGGCGACGGGAGATGGAGCGTCGTGCGGAAGCGGAGCCATGGATCTGGATGATCGTCGCCCAGAGCGGTGATCTCGGCGTTCCAACCGTATTCCAAAGATTTGCCGTCCAGGCCCTGCGCCTCGGCTTTTCCCTCGCATCGAACCCTCAATCCCTCGCGTCGCACCCGTGAAGTCACCAAGGGGAACGAAGGCCCGCTCACCAGCGGAATTTCCGCCAGCGTGGACGGTTTCCACTCACTGGCCGCACGCACGAAGTTTTGGTAGGTTAGCGGCGCGCCCTCTGGCGATATCCGGAGCCGTTGATTCTCAGACTCAAGATCTGTGGACCTCGAAGCTTCTTCCGCCGCCAGAGGGAGAGCGATTCCTTTGTGCAGAGTTGCGAAGGCCGACGATGAACTCGCAGCGGTCGCCAGAAGCGTTTTTACAAATACTCGCCGATCGAGAACATTCATGTGGCCGGAACCGCGGTAGGAGAATGACAAGTCGAGCTCTGCCCCGGACGAATGTCGAGGCAGAGTTCACCGTCTCAATACGAGATTTTCAAAGCAAATTGAATTGTTCGCGGCCCGCTTGCATTCGAGATGGCACCGAAGCCACAGGCAAACTTTTGGTCAGCGCCATTGCATCCAGGAGAGCCCAGAGCAATGAATGGACTATTCAGCTGAGGGTTTCCCACGCTTGGCTGGAAAATGTGACGGTTGAAGATGTTGAAGAACTCTGCCCGGAAGTCGACCATAGCCTTCTCCCCGAAGAGCCGGGTTTTCTTACCGAACGTGAAGTCTTCATCCCGGCTCCCGAACGTCCGGGCAGAGGCAAGGGATCGGGGTTCGTTGCCAAACGTCAAAGGACCTGCTTCTGAAAATGCAGCGGGATTCCAGAACGGCGTCGTAAAGGGGTTCAAACTCGAACTCTTGTTCGTCTCCTTCACTCCCGGGATTACGTTTACGCGCGCAGCACCGGTGAAGTGGCATCCGGCAAACAGAACGTCGCCAGCGGTGCCTCCACAGGGGCCATATACCTCTGTGGGTGTCCCTGACTTGTAAGAGGTGACGCCGCTGACGTACCAGCCGCCTACCACGCGGTCCACCACTCCGCCTCCGCTCAGGTAGTGCTTTCCACGCCCAACGGGCAGTTCATAGAAGAAGCTCGCCACCAAGCTTTGGGGTGTATCGAGCTCGCTTACCGCTTTTTCGGCTGTGCGGTTGTACGAATTCTGACCGATGAATTCGTTGGTGCCGATGAAACCAGAAACTCCGGGTCCCGATGAATCGGCGTCGGTAAGGTTCTTGGAAACGGTGTACGACACCAGAAAGCTCAGCCCCTGGGCGAAGCGCTTGTCCACTTGCAACTGCATCGCGTGATAGGTGGAGTTGCCGGTGCGATCGGGACTAAAGGAATTATCTTCCTGGTTGAAGTCGCCGTACTGCGGAAAAGGTCGAAGGACTTGGTTGATTTGTCCAGTGAAACCGGCGTAAGGCAATTTGACCCCTGCTGCGATGGCATTGGGACAGGTTCCGAGCGAAAGGCAACTGACATCCATGGTCAGGTCGTTGCCCAGCGAAAGATATGTGGGATTCACCTGGTTGGGAATGATGTTCAAAGCCGGCAAGTGAGTGCCCTTGGAGCCAACATAGGCCACGCTTACCAACAGGTTCGTGGTGATCTGGCGTTGTATGTCGAAATTCCAGGTCTGGATGTCCGCCGGGCGTCCGGTATTTGAGGGAACCAGAATCACTCCGTTGCTGCCGTTCTGGCCGTCGGGGGTAAAGGGTCCGGAATTAGGGAAAACGTGGGTTACCCCATTGTCAATTTGGATGGGGCCGCCATTCGTTGGCGTGATCGTCTGCCGGTTGAAAAATCCCAGGCCGTCCTGATCGGCATACGATCCCTCCTTGAGCGGTTGGTAGAAAATGCCGTAACCGCCGCGCAACACGGTTTTATCGTTGATGCTGTAAGCGAAGCCGACGCGCGGGCCGAATGCTTTCTTGTAGATATCCTGCGGGCGCGTCTTTCCGTTCCGACCGGTCCCACTTCCATAATAGGTGTAAGCTCCGAGAATGCCGCCGGCGCCAGGATTCGAAAGGGTGGGGTCAACCATGGAAAAGCGATTTTGTGCTTCGGTAGCCGGCAAGTCGACGTCATAGCGCACGCCGTAATTCAGCGTTAAGCGAGGCTTCAACCGGTAGGTGTCCTGAGCATAGAAAGAATAATCTTTGTAACGCACGCCGCTGAACGAGCCGTAATTCAGGGTTGACGTATTCACCAGGCCGAAGAGTGAACTGGCCACAGGATCTCCGCCAACTCCATTCAGGCTGGTCTCCTGAGCGTTAAAATCGAATTCCCCGGAGGACTGTGTAAGCCGCCGCACGTTGAACTGCAGCATGCGAACCTCTCCGCCAAACTTCATGTTGTGCTTGCCTTTGACCCAACCCACGGAATCATTGGTTTGGTACACGTTGTCGGCGAATTGCGAGTCGCCACAGTTGTTCAGCAACCCTTCGTAAGGTGTTCCAGTAAACTTGATGCATGGGAAGGTCGTGTTAGCTACCCCGGTGAGTCCGATCTTTGCGGGGTATCCCTGGCCGACACTGTTGGAGATTTCCTGGCGAAAACGGCGGCTAAATCCGAACAAAAACTGGTTCACCAGCGATGGAGTGAAAATGTAGTTGTCGCTGACACGCGCATAGCGAGTGCTCTGAGGGGTGATGCTGCCGAAGATGGGGCCCAGGTTTGATGTACCCCCAGTGTTCGTATTGTCATAGTCGAAGCCGCCGGAAATCCTGTGCTTGTCTGAGATCGCGTGATCGATCTTGATATCAAAAAGATTCGCTGTCGTGCTCGAAATCGTGGTGTCAATCACGTTGTTCGTAAGGCTGCCGTTGGTTGCTGGTAGCAGAGCAAAAACCTTCGTCATTACCGCGCTCGGCGTGAAATTGGGGTCGTTGGTCAGAATGTCGCCAAGGATCGGAGCGTGCGTGGTGGGATCGTAAAGCTGGATGGCGGGGAGTAGGGCGGACAAGTTGCCGCTCCGATAGGCTTCGTTAGGAACGCTCTGTGTTGAGGAGCCCCCGGTTCTAAAGCGGAATCCCTCATAATCAAAGAAGAAGAAGGTCTTGTCGTGTCCATTGTAGAGGTGGGGAATGCGCACCGGACCGCCTGCAGTGGCGCCAAAGTCATTCTGCGTATTGATAGATTTGGGTTGGCCGAGGGTGTTATTGACCCAACTGTTGGCGTCCAGCACGCGGTTACGGAGAAAATCATAAACCGAACCGTGCCAGTCGTTGGTACCAGACTTCATCGTGAGACTAACTATGCCGTCGCCGGATTCACCGTATTCCGGAGAGAAGTTACTCTGCAGCACCTTGAATTCCTGCACGCCTTCCGTCGAAACACCCTTATTCCATTGTGTGTTGGGCGAAACCAGGGAGATCGAAACTCCGTCCACCAGCACGTCAGTACCGCCCTCCTGGCCGCCGTTTACCTTAAAGTCATCCGTTGAATTGCTCCCCGGGTCGTTCCCCACATTCCCCACGAACCCTGGGATCAAGGTGATGAATTGAACGGGATTGCGGACAGTGCCGGACACCTCCAGAGGCAAATTCTGGACCAGGCTGGTTTGTACCGTCGCTCCCACGTCCGAGGTTGCCGTTTGAAGCTGAGTAGCATCGGCAGCGACCGTCACACTCTCGGAGACCGCGCCAAGTTGCAACGGGATGTCTAAGCCAACGGTGGCACCCGTCTGCACGGTGACACCCTGCCGCGAGTATTTCTTCAGGTTCGGTCCTTCTACAGTAACGTCGTACCGGCCGGGCGGGAGGTTCGCCAACGCATAAAGTCCCGCATCCGTGGTCACAGTTGAAATCGTGAGGCCGGTATCCATGTTTCGACCCGTCACGTGGGCTCCCCCGACCGTTGCACCACTCGGATCGGTCACAGTGCCCTGAATGTTGCCATTCGTTGTCTGGGCGGAAACCCACACCGCCGATGCCACCAGGAAAAACGCAATAGTACAGACGAGTCTTTTCACTGATTTCCCCCTTGCCGTTCTGACCAGACTTCGGCAGGCGCGCAAACCACTTTCGCAAAAGTTGAACTTCCTCAGCTAAGACTGAGGATCCCAAAGTAAGGAACCCCAAACTGACCCCTGCCTGACAATCTAGTACTTTTACACTAGACGCGTGAAGGGATAGTTAACCTCTCCAAACCTCTAGCAAAGGGTCTAACACGTGAATTCATTGTGATTCACACGGCTAATGTCCCGATTCGACGCCTCGTTAATGGCGCCAAAACGATTGACAAGGAATTAGTTGAGCTGTCTCCAGCATCGGTGGGAGTGGAGTGGATTGTATTAAGGGTTTGTAAAAGGTCCTCAATCTCTCTGGAAAATCATTTGTGGAAATGGTCAGGATCCATTTCCCGGCTCCGCAAGCCTGCCAGCTCAAGCGCTTGAAGGACAAAAGAATTCCAAGCAAAAACGCGATGGTAGCCAAAGAACGGGTGCGCCGAGTCGGTGGCGAGGTATTCCTGGCTGGTCGGAAAGTCTGGGGCAATATTGAGTTCCGCCCATAGCCGGTTTGCGATGGCTTTTGTGGCCGCGGTCCATCCATGAAGCTTTCCGGTAACGTATCCGCAGATTTCAATCCTCATCCAACTGCCGCCGTTGTAATAGATTCCGTCCATGCCGTGCTTGGCGTAGCTGGCCGCGAAGGAATCACTGACCATCGGGTGCCAAGTCTCATTGAAGTAGCTCCACCCCTTACCTCCTTCCGGCAGTCCGATGAGGATCGGCCGCACCGCACCCCCAGCTTCCGGGTGCGGGCAATTTTTTCGCGACATCATCGCTGGGATGCGATCGAGATGATTAGTCACCATCTCGTCCGACAGGATTTTTCGGCCAAATAGCCAAAGTGAAAGATATTCCGGGAAGATTTCCGCAAACCCTATGGCATCCCCGATGTCGCGCGCCGGACGCAGGAACTTTCTCGCGGAATCGTAATAGCTGCGATAGACTTCTTCCATCTTGCCCAGATAGGCATCGGAAATCGTTTCACTCACACCGGGAATCTGCAGTTCCTTGATTACTCGCGATGTGACCGCCAACATTCCCTGGTTTTCACAGATGGTGGAGGTGCCCTCCGGATAACGGATGACGTCGAGCTGGCCCATGACGAACTGCGCCCAGCAGACACCCTCGCGACGCGGATCGTAAGTTCGAAGACAATATTCCGCTGCTTTCCGTACCTTTTCCATGGGCAACTCAGTGCCGAACCGGCGACGATTCAGAAATGCCCACATCAGCCAAAGAGGCGTGGAATCGTTCGACTTGCGCTCCACATTGGCAAGATTCGCCTCCACTAGCGTGTTGATTGCCCCGTCCGGCCCCTGATTTTCAGCCCACAGACTGAAAACGTTCTCGTTCAATTCGCGATTGTGGATGCCATTGAGCGCGAAGAAGCTGTCGCGAAGATACATCTCACCGGCGGCGGAATACCAAATGCTCGGTGCGCAAATCGGCCGAAAGCTCTCCGGTCCAGCGATCCAACAAAGCATCATGAGGTCGGCGTAGACGGCCTTTTCGGTCTCTCCACCCTTGAAACCGAGTCCGTCAGCCAGATAGAACTGACTGGCCAGGCGGTGACCTCGAACCGTGTCCGTTACCTTTTCATCCGCAAATACAAAGACCGTTTTCTCCGCGGGGCGGCCCATCTCCAGCCGATGGTACGGTTCGCTGCGAGTGGCGATGCGGCGAATTTGCAGGCCGCGCACCTCGACTTTCGCGAAGCCTGCCGGCGCCTCCACTTTTCTAGCTTGCTCCGATGGCGCAACCGAAATGAAGACAGCGCAGCCATGTCCTTGCAACCCCGATACCAACACCGACGTTCGGAAATCGGACCATGCTCCCGGCGATTCGGGCGCGCTATCGTTGTATAAACTGATCTCGCCCACCTTGCGCAGTTGCTCATCTACATTCCAAATCTCAATTGCCATCGGGGAAGCCGAACGATACTCCACACGCAACGAGTAAACCTCGGTGCCTGCTGCCGCAAAGGGAATCATCACCCCGTCGTCGGAACTCCTGGTGGAGACGGTGGCCACGCCATCGCGCTCGTCCAGATCTGCCTCGCCTTGTTTCTTCCACGACGAGATGGCCGGGATGGCCACGTCCTGCGCATTCTGCTCTCCGGCTACCTGCTCCATGACCTCGCCGAATGTCTGCTGTACGAAGAAATCGCCCTGGCTGTGATCCTCAGCACCCGAACCGGAATACAGATTGGCATCCGGGATTCGGCGCGGCGCGGGCTTCACAGGTCTGCCGTCCCGCCGGATGATTCGCGTCCACTGATTGCGATAGCCGGAGTCAGTGAGTAAGCCCACGCACAAACCATTCTTCGTGCGGAAACCCGCGGCTGGAAAATATTCCCGTAGCGCTCCGCCTTCCCACTCCAACTGATCAAAACTCCAAAACTTCGCCGGCCTCTCCTCAGGCTCCAAACGATTGCTTAGCTGGTAGAACAGCATGAACATATCGGCTTGGCGCAACCGGATCTTTTTTCGCACCACATGAGGAGTAACCAGTTCATAGTCCACGTGCGCGAACACGGTTGTATTTAGATTCTTCAGCTTGCACTCACCCTCGAGCACCACATGTGTGGAGTTGCCAGCCCACGACGTCGCCTTCCAGTCATTCACACGATCTTCCACGCTGCGTTCTTCGTTCTTGAAGGATGCCGAAAATTCGCCGCCCCGATTGTGGTGCGCGAAGGGTTGGCCATTGAAAAGAAGGGTGACACCGTAGCCCTGTTTGGGGTCGCCAGTAACTCTTAACGTCAAACCCTCGGCGCCAGGTGTCACTGCCGATCCGGCGCCTCGCATCGCTCCGGACCTCGCTCCTAGACCGACGGCTAGGCTAGCCGTGATTGTCCCCTCGATGAAACGACGGCGCGAAATGGTTCGGTAGGCCATATTTTGGTTTCCCCTGGTCAATTGAAAGCATAGTGGACATCTTCAGTTTCCAGCGGGAGGGTCTTACACGTGAATCCAATGTGATTCACCTGCACAGAACGAGCTATGGAACTCCTCTGCAATCACGCGAACACATTGGAAGGAAACGGGTTAGGTCCTTGCATCGTCTGTGATAAAATTCGTTCGCTTGATTGAATCAAATTCAACGAATCGATTCAGTATGTCCTCCCCGCAATCGTTGGTTCCGCAGCCACAAATCACTGATGAGCTCCTTAATGATAAGCGCTGGCAGCTGGTACAACGAATTGTTTCCAGTCCACCCTTTCAGAAGAGCACGCGGCTCAGAGATTTGCTGCAGTTCATCACCGAGCAGACCATCCACGGCAAGGCGCACGAATTAACCGAGCAACACATCGGCAACGCGCTGTTCCACAAACCCTCCGATTACAGTCCGCTGGAGGACAGCTCCGTACGGGTACACGCTCGACAACTGCGCCTGAAACTTCACGAGTATTTCAACGAAGAAGGTCGTAACGAGCCGCTCATATTAGAGATACCCAAAGGCTCCTACGCCCCGGTTTTCCGAACGGTTCTGAAAACTGCGGACCTGGCGGCTATTGCATCTACGGTGATACCAGTCGTGGCTGCTCGCGGCCGAACGATGCTTCCTTGGGCCATATGCGGCATTCTGACCGTCCTGTGCGGAGTGTTGTTGTACCGCGCAATCCCGCACCGGGCCGCCGGAGCAGTTTCAGTCACGGCTCCTCTTTCTTGGCCGTCTTCTCAGATTTTCGATGCGCGGCACCAGACGATCATTGTGGTAGCCGACAGCAACTATGGAATGTCGCGTATCCTCGCCGGTCAGCCAGGATCTCTAGACCAGTATCTCCATAGGGATTTCCTCCGGAGCCCAATGGTCGGCAAGATTGGGGAAGCCGACACTCGGCTGCGTGAGTATATTTCGAACTCGACGCTCACTTCATTCGCGGACGTGGCGGACGTCGTCTCCCTTTTCAAAATGGCGGGCGCGCTGCAGTCGCAGGTGTCCGTGCGCTATCCGCGGGACTTGAGGATGCGCGACCTGGACCACAACAATTACATTTTCATAGGAAGCGCTGGCTCCAATCCCTGGGTAACGCTGCTGCAGGACAAACTTAACTTCCGGGAGAGTGAGACCGCCGTTGGCAAAAGCGCCAAAGTATTTGTGAACACGAACCCTTTGCCCGGCGAACAGCTGCGATATGAAGGCCTGCGGTGGACAGGAACGATAGGAGAGGATTACGCTACCATTTCGCTTCTTCCAAATGCGACCCACGACGGAAGCGTGCTCGCGTTTCAGGGTCTTCAGCAGGAGGGCACGGAAGCGGCCGGCCGGTTCCTTGCGGATGAGGAAAATCGGCGTCAACTCATGAGCGCGCTTGGCATTTCTGCCTCGGCTAGCATCTCTCAAAATATCTGGTTTGAGGCTCTGATTCGATCCCGCACAGTTTCCGGGGCGCCGAATTCCACGACTCTCGTCGCCGTCCGCCGAATTCACTAGCAATTCGATCGATTGCGTGCGTGGCGCGACCCGCACACACTGCCCCGAACCCGGCCAGCTTGAGCGTCTTTCAGAATCAGAAAAGGCAAAAACTCAGCACCCTTATCCGACTAGAATGAGCGAACCATTCCACAATTTACCGACGTGGATTCCAACCATGAGCGCTCAATCGATCGCGGCGAGCCTGATTACTTTTCGATTCCGGATTTTGTTACTTCTGCTCGCTACGCTGACAGCCCCCACCCTGAACTTGGGCGGACAGGCCATCCCCTCCAACGCCGCTCGGGATTCCGCGATCGAGTCCCACTTCGCCGCAGCCCAACAAGCGCAACGCGATAAGGACTTCGCTACAGCGGAGCGGGAATACCAGACCGTGCTTGCTCTCGCGCCCGATTTCGCCGAAGTGCATATGAACCTCGGTTTGGTCTATCAGCTTCAGGATCGCGCTTCTGCAGCGATGACAGAATTCCGCCGCGCGCTCAAACTCAAACCGGGGCTTGCTGGAGCGAACTTTTTTCTTGGGGTCGACTATTGCAAAACGGGTGAGGGAACGAAGGCCATTCCCTACTTGAAAGCAGCGCTCCAGACAGAACCCAATCGGCCGGACATCTGGCTATGGCTGGCGACCGCGCAAGAGATTTCCGGCCAGCTTCAGCCCGAAGTCGTCACTGTCCTCCGGGCGCTGGAACTGCAGCCTAAAGACGTAGATCTGCTCTACATTCTAGGCAACGCCTACGAGCGGCTGGGAAAACAGGAGGTCGCGCGCCTGGCGAAGGTTGCTCCAGGCTCGGTGCAGAGCGAACAACTGCTAGCGGAGAGTTATGCCTCGAGCAACGAGTGGCCTTCCGCGGTAATCCATTTTCAGAATGCCCTGGTCGCTTCGCCGAACCGCGACGGATTGCACGCTGGGCTCGGCGAAGTTCTTCTACGCGCCGGAAAAGTGAACCAGGCGATTCGGGAATTTGATGAAGAGTTGCGGCGCGATCCTGGCAACCTTCGGGCCCTGGTGCGTCGCGGGGAGGCAAGGCTGATCCAGGAGAATATCGAGGCCTCGCTTCCGGATTGGGATAAAGCTATTGCCATCGACGTGGAGCAGACGGAGAGGCTTCTGGGTCTTCGCGAAACCGGATTCGGCGATGCCGCGCTCGAACAGCTTCCCGACGTAACCCGCGAAAAAATCCAGAAACTCGCGGGAGATCTGCAGAATCGGAATTCCCCGGCGGCGCACTTGGCTTTGGCATTTCTCGCCGAACAAAACGGGAATATCTCTCAAACAACGACAGAGACTGTCGTTGCAGATTCCACGGCCGGGAAGGACGTGGCCACGAGCTGCGCCGCAGCAGACGTGAACCTCGCGCTCCAGCGCGGTCAGTTTTCTCAGGTCGCGTCGTGCGCAGGGAAGATCCTTACCTCGCGTACTCCAGCGGAACTTCGCATTCGTGTGGCGGGCGCATTGCTGGAAGCGGGAGAGTATGAAAATGCTCTCCAGACTCTTGAGGGATTGCCGGTGGCAGATCGGAATTCCGCTGAGGCATCCTACTGGCGGGCGCGTTGCTACGAAAAACTGGCAACCGCGGCTTATCTTCGGCTCTACCAGGCGGACCCAAACTCGTATCGCTTGCATCAGCTGATGGGTGACCTTGACGCGGCGAAAGGAGATGATGGAAAAGCCATCGAAGAGTACCGCGCCGCCATCGCCTTGAAGTCATCCTTACCCAATTTGCATTACAGCCTGGGCCATCTGTTATGGAAAGATCTAAAGGTGGCCGAAGCCCGCATCGAACTCGATGCCGAGCTCGCGTTGAACCCACGTCATCCGGGGGCGCTGAACGACCTGGGGGACACTTACCTCCTCGAACATCAACCTGATAAAGCTTTGCCTTACCTGCTAAGGGCGCTGGCGGCGGATTCCGGAAATCCCGATATACGCCGTGATCTAGGGACCGCATATTCCGAACTCGGCGACTACCGGAAAGCGGAGGTGCAGTTCAAGATCGCCATCTCTGCAGATCGCGATGGTTCGGTCCACTACAAGCTGGCGAGAGTTTACCAAGCCTTGGGCGAAAAGGAGAGCGCGGCTCGTGAATTCGCTCTCTCCGCAGCCCTGAACCGGGAATCGCACAACAAGCTGGAAAAGCAAACGGAGCGCGTGGGAGAAGTAACAAGATCCGCCGAGGACCGTTAGGATGAAATACTTCCTGAATCTTTTCTTACTTTTTTCTCTCCCGGCTGGCCATCTGCTCGCCCATTCTCCGGGCAAGTCCGCGTATCAACTATCCGTCGAGGTAGATGCATTTCAGAGGGGGCTCACGGCGCTTAAGGACAATCGGAACGCGGATGCCCTGGAAGAGTTTACAACGGCGGAATACGAGCATCCTGACGACCCACGGGTGCGCAATTTTCGCGGGATCGCACTAGCTCGCCTCGGCGAGAACGCCAAGGCCGCCGCCGAGTATCACGAAGCGATTCGCCTGGACCCGCGCATGGAAGATGCCTACCGAAATCTAGGATTTCTCAAATGGACCGAGCACCAACTGAAGCCGGCTCGCGAAGCGCTGGAAGGCGCAGAGCAACTGTCACCCGGCGACTCTTATGCCCATTACTATCTCGGGCGGGTAGAGCTGGAGGCGCAGCGTTACTCACAGGCCCTGCAGGAATTGGAGACGTCTCGCGTGCCCTTGCCTGCGGACGCGGGTTTCTCTCTCCAAGTCGCGACCGCATACATGGCGTTAGGGCGTCGTGAAGACGCACGTAAATCGCTTGATCATCTCGTGACGCTCCCCTTGGACGACGCGCAATCGATCCAGGTAGCCGGCATGCTCCTGGCCGTCCACCAGAACGACGCGGCGATCGACCTCATTAAACAACTGAGCAAACGTTCATCCCCCGGCGAAAGTTCGTGGCAGGCGTTTGATCTGGCTCTGGTTTATCTGCTTGCCGGGAGCGATGAAGAAGCGATCAAACAGGCTCACGCCTACGCGGAGTCTCTGCCCCAAGGAACCTCAAAGTCGCCTGAAGCGGCGCAGTCCTGGTCGTTGATCGGCATTGCCTGTGCCCACCTGAACCAGGGCGAGGAGTCAGTCAAGGCTCTGCGTCAGGCTGCTACTCTTGCTCCCGCCAACGAAGAGCACTGGCTGAACTTAACCCGCGAGTTGATGGAACTGAGCCGCTATTCCGAGGCAATCTTCGCGGTTCAAGATGGACTGGCGGCCAACCCGAAGTCTTACGCTTTGCATTTGCGGCTGGGAGCAGCGCACCTCGCCGCTGGCCACTACGCGGAGGCCGAGGGTGTCTTTCGCGATCTGGTAGCCGCAGGCGATCCCCTGCCCACCGGCTACGTCGGATTGGCGCAGGTGTTGCTGAGGACGGGCCGCGCAGAGGAAGCGGCCTCCGAACTTGCCCACGCGGAGCAGAAGTTAGGACCCAATTTTCTCATCAGCTATTTTCGGGGGCTGGCCTTGGATCGTGCCGGCAAGCCTTTAGAAGCAGTGATGGCCTTTCAAGGCGCGGTGCTGTTGAATCCCAATAACGCCGAAGTCCACTTTAGTTTGGGCAAAACGGAACTTGCTCTGGGCCACGCGAGCGATGCCATCACCGAACTCCACGAAGCGCTTCGCCTTGATCCCGGAAACGTCCAGGCAAAGCGACTTTTAAGCCAAGCCTACCGCCGCGCTGGCGACTCAAAAAGTGCCGCGAAGTTCGCGGAAGCTTCTGCCAACGCGCCTCCTGGCCCCGAAGGCAATCTCCTCGGTGACTTCTTCGTGCCCCGTTGGCAGGGGCCCCCAGAAGGTTCAGGACAGTAGCTCCCCGCGGATCCCGAAGAACCTCATAACCGGCCAGGGATCATAAAGAATCGCAGAAGCGTTCTTCCATCGTGCGCTGCGGCATCGTGCGCTGCGGCATCCTTGACCCAGGCGAACCCGGACCTTACCCTGTTACAGCGAAGAGATTTCGAAGCGCAGTTCATCCTGGTCTGTCACTGTCGAAGGTTGCGTCCGTGAATCATCTGAGATCGCGTTCCCGAGAATCTATGGATCGACTCGCCACGCCCGAGGTGAACGCGTGAAGAGTGGCAGGCAGGAATTCAACAAGGCACTCACGCATAAAATATTGCTGTGGCCGGCCGCAATGATCCTCTTGTTCAGCAGCCCTTTGCCTTCTCAGACCGCCGCGCAGAGAGTTATCGACAATCAGGGTATCGCAAATTTCGCAGATATCGCGGAAAAAGCAGGGCTTACAGCAGTGAATGTCTTTGGCGGAGTGGACACCAAGAAATTCATCATCGAGACGACCGGAACGGGCGTGGCCATTCTTGATTATGACAACGATGGATGGCCAGATATTTTCGTTGTGAACGGCGCCACGCTGGAAGGATTTCCACTCAATGAGCCTCCCACCAACCACTTGTATCACAACAATCATGACGGTACTTTCACGGACGTCACCGTGAGGGCCGGCCTGGTTGCCACGGGATGGGGCCAGGGCGTGTGCGTCGGGGATTACGATAATGACGGCTGGGAAGATCTTTACGTCACTTATTACGGGAAGAATCGTCTCTATCACAATGACCATGGTGTGTTCACCGAAGTGGCCGAAAAGGCTGGGGTAGCAGGATCAGGAAAGGCCTGGGGTACTGGCTGCGCTTTCGTCGACTACAACCGTGACGGGCGCCTTGATCTGATGGTGGCAAATTATGTGGATTTTAATGTATCCACTACTCCAGTCCCTGGGGAGGGAAGTTCTTGCGTATGGAAGGGGGTAGCGGTGATGTGCGGACCTCGCGGTCTGCGGGGGGCGAAGAACATCTTGTACGAGAACCGCGGTGACGGCACCTTCGCCGATGTTACTACCAAGGCTCACATCGACCAGACCAATGGACGCTACGCGTTCAGCGTTTCGACATTCGACTTTGATGACGATGGCTGGCCCGATATCTACGTAGCCTGCGATAGCGCTCCGAGTATTCTTTATCACAACAATCGCGATGGAACGTTCACCGATGTTGCGGTGATGGCTGGAGTAGCGTTCAACGAAGAGGGGCGCGAGCAGGCGGGGATGGGTACCACCATCGCTGATTACAACGGCGATGGACGCCTGGATATTTTTAAGACCAACTTCTCCGACGACACGCCGACCCTGTACCGCAATGAACGGGAAGGATATTTTTCTGATGTTACCTTTGCCGCGGGACTCGGTTTGCACACGCAATATCTGGGCTGGGGCGCCATGTTTTTTGACTTTGACAACGATGGCTGGCCCGATCTCGTGCTCGCCAACGGACATGTCTATCCAGAAGTAGATAAGTTCCACCTGGGCAGCGGCTACATGGAGCCCCGACTCCTTTACCATAACAACGGCAACGGAACGTTCACGGACGTGTCAGCCACGGCCGGACCAGGGATTAACGCGGTTTCGTCGGCGCGAGGTTTGGCGGTCGCCGATCTGTGGAACGATGGGCGACTTTCCGTAGTCATCAACAACATGAATGCAAGTCCCAGCCTCTTGGTGAATGCGATGCATTACGGCAACCACTGGATTGCCTTTAAGACAGTCGGAATCCACTCCAATCGCGACGGGATCGGCGCAAAGATCACAGTCCAGACTGGCAAGAGGGCCTTGGTGGATGAAGTGCGAAGCGGCTCCAGTTATATTTCGCAAAACGATCTGCGGGTGCACTTCGGCCTCGGCTCTGCAGTCAAAATCGATGCCGTACAAGTGCGCTGGCCCAGTGGACTTGCGGAACATTTCGATAACTTATCGGTCGATGAGATCCACACTCTTAAGGAGGGGTCTGGCATAGCAGTCGGGGCAACCTCGAAAAAACCTTAAACGGAAGGCGAGCCATTCTAAGGCTTACGTGACGTCACTTCGAAGGATCCTTTCCAACCGGCCCCGCGGAAGGTTCATCGACCTTCAGAATTTGATCTCCAGGGACATTTTTGATCGTTTGACGAATCCCACTGGGCCAGCGAATTTCGATCGTCCCAACAACAGTCTCCGGTCCCAGACCGAAATGCACCCGTTTATCACTGGAAGACAGATAGCTGCCGGCGGTCGTCACCGTTGCCATCTGCGAGCCCTTCGCGGCTACCAACTTTACTTCCGCCCCAATCGCATCCCGGTTGCTCCTGTGCCCGACGAGCTCCAAAGTCAGCCAATGGTTCTGGGTTTGCGTGGCGTTGTGCAGAACGTAGAGGCCTCCATCATTACTGGTCACCACGGCATCCAGTCGGCCGTCGTTATCAATATCGCCGATCGCCAAGCCCCGCCCCACCCAGGCTTGTTGAAAGATCGTTCCGGCTTCCGCCGAGACATCCACAAAGCCTTTGCCGGTATTTCTTGCCAACAGCATGGTCTCCCGGTACCGAAGGTTAGGAAAAGTCAGTTGAATCGTATCTAAATCGTGTCCTTGGTTAATCAGAAGATCCTTCCATCCGTCATTGTCGTAGTCCATAAAACGCACACCCCAACCGGAGTGCGTCATGGTCATGCGGCCGATTCCGGAGGGATAGCTATCGTAAGTAAAGGTGCGATCGCCATTGTTCCGATAGAGCGCGTACATTTGGCTGGCGAGGTCGGTAACTACCAGGTCGGGCAGACCGTCGTTGTTGTAGTCCGCGAAGTCCACTCCCATGCCTGCGTAGGTATGGCCCTCGCCATCCACGGCGACGCCGGAGGTCAGCGCAACCTCCTCGAATGTGCCATCGCCTTTGTTGTGGTAAAGAAATTCCGGCATCGAGTCATTGGCGATAAAGATGTCAAGATGGCCGTCCCGATCGTAATCCGCAAGCGCGATGCCCAGTCCCTTGCCCGGCTCAGCGAGGCCTACTTTGTGTGAGATTTCAGTGAAGTGGCCATTGCCATCGTTGTGATACACCAAGGGTGCGATAGCACGGTAGGCATCCGGATGACAATATGAACGGTAGCCTTCTTTATGCTCGCCGCACCAGGTATCGTCAAAGTCCCACTGCAGGTACCGAAGTACGATTAGATCAAGCAGTCCGTCGCCATCTAGATCGACCCAGGCCGCGCTAGTGGACCACCCGCTGCCACCAACGCCTGCTCTCTCCGTCACGTCTGTGAATGTACCGTTTCCATTGTTGTGGTAGAGCCTGTTTCCACCATAACCAGTCACATATAAATCTTCATAGCCATCGTTATCGTAATCGCCTACCGCGACACCCATGCCGTAGCCCACGCCCTGCAGCCCGGCTTTTTCTGTTACATCCTCAAATGTACCGTCCGGCTTTTGGTGGTAGAGGCGATTCCAATATTTCGGCCCGGTCTTCTGCGGGATCGTCCCTTTGGGCGTAGGATCGCTGAGCGGCGCACCATTCACTGCGAAAATATCCAGACGTCCATCGTTGTCATAGTCGAACAAAGCCACACCTGATCCCATTGTCTCAATCAGGTATTTTCTTGACGTGTGCGATGCAACGTACTCAAACTTTAAATCCAGAGTGGAAGTTTTATCGGTGAACTTTGCCGCTCCCTGGGACGAAGCTGCAAGCTGATTTGAAGATGCCTGACCAGCAGCTAACGTCGGACTCGTCTGGCTTGCCCCACCGGGAACCAGCAGCCCGATCAGAGCTACAAAGGATGCCAGTCGACTGCGTGAGCAACGCGTCATATCATTTGCTCATCTGCCTTCGTGAGCCGCCTAATTTTTCCATTGACAACCTCAACGCGGCTTGGAATTAACCGCCAAAGATGTTCAGGTTCAAGAACTGGTTGCGAAACTTCCCATTCGGATCGAACGTCTTGCTGAGCTCAATGAACTCAGGCATTTTCTTGTGGAGACGCCTGAGTTCCGCAGGAGACGTGGTGAACAGCTTTCCCCAATGCGGGCGCGCATTGAACGGAGCCAGTTCTTTTTCGATCACGGGCAACAGCTTGCTTACGGCGGGCCAGTCGGGCTTCCATGTGAAATGGATGGTCACGCAATCTTGCTCGTAGCAAGGACTCATCCATAAAGTATCTGCGGCGATGGCACGAATTTCAGAAATCAGCAGCGACGGACTCACTTGATCGCGTAGTCGTTCCACCGCCAGAATGGCCTCGATCGCATGCTGCCGTGGCACGAAGTACTCGGATTGGAGTTCTTTGCCCGCACTCGGCGTAAATCCCATGCGAAAGTGCGGCAGGCGCTCGTACCAGGGACCAGGCACGCCCATCTGCTCGGTACAATTTTCCGCCGACAATTCTGCAATCGGGTGGAGATTGCGAGTGGCGAGCTTCGCTCCGAAAAACTCGGGAGCAGCTTGAAATGCCTTTCCTTCTTCGATGCGGCTCTTGATCCAAACTTCGTTGATGCGCCGCTTTTGCCAGTCCGTAAACAAGCTCACGCTATAAGCGCTGGATTCGATCGCATCAAAATGATCTTTTAGTTCGCTGATCGGAAGGTTCTCGTAAACATATTGGCGCATCATAAAGGTGGGTTGAATATCGAGCGTCACCTTGGTGATCACGCCGAGCGCCCCCAGCCCAACCACCGCTCCAGCACATTTCTCGCCATCTTGCTCCCGCGATAGATTCACGACTTCGCCGGACGCCGTCACCATTTCTAGTCCAGACGCTGCCGTCGCTAGATTGCCATTCTTCTCACCTGAGCCATGCGTTGCCGTACTGCAAGCGCCCGCGACGGAGATATGCGGCAGCGATGCCAGGTTATGGAGCGCAAACCCCTGGCTGTCAAGATAGGGGCACAACTGTCCATAAGTAATACCCGCACCGACTGTGACGGTCCGTTTCGCCGAATCGATTGCAATCACTTTGTCCATTGGCTTCAACGACAGGAACGCGTCCTTGCTATCGGCAATATTGTTGAAGCAATGACGCGTGCCAAGTACCTTCAGTTTGCTTTCCTTCTTGACGTAATCTCGCACTTGTTCGAGCGATGTGGTCGCATACAGGCGGTCGGTGCTGTACTCCAGATTGCCCGCCCAGTTCTTGAGTCTTTCCCCTCCTGCCCATGTCAATAGGCCTGAAACGCTCGGAGATGCAACCATGGCAGCGAAAAGTTTGATAAAAGTTCTCTTGTTCATTGTGCGAATCCAGGCAGTACTTGATCTGACTTCAGGGGACGTTCGTCTGCGGCTCCCATATGTTCTTGTCTTTCCGGAGAACACCGTGATCTAAACGCCCGTGGTGAGCCATGCGAACGAGTTCTCCACGCTTCTGATCCGTATGCCTCAACAAGCTTTCCGGGATTTATACGCTTATCAGGGTCGAGAGCCCTTTTCATCGTTCGCATGACCTCGACAGCGTTACCGACTAGCTTCCTCAAACCGAAAGCAATTGATGGGATCGAGGACGCATAGCCCATCGAAACTCCCATCGCCACGTGGCCGAAAATGGTTGCGGGAAGGAGACATAGGCGAGATCATTCTTGGCTTCGGCGATGCACCCCGCGAGATGAAAAATGGGGCCGCAAATGTTCGGTTACGAATACCCTGACGCCGGGAACCAAGGCGTGGGCTGCAAAGCAGGCATTATGTCGTGCGTTCCAGAGTTTTATCCATACTTCGAATTCTGTTTTCCCATTTGAACCCTTGTCTATCATGTTCGGCTGCGAGAGATTGTAACATTGCTGCTTGGTCTTCCACTTCGCGGTCAATCCCATGAAATTCGAAAAACAGATTGGGTAAAACGGGTGGGCGTGGAGGCGTGGCTCAAGACGTTTCCATCGACACGCGGAAGAAAGGCCAAGATCCGCAACATCATGAGTGCCTGGTTTTCTCATGCGATTCGCAGGGAGTGGGCAGATTGCGCTTCCGTATCTACACGAGCCGCAGAACTCGCCTTTACTTACGTCGCGGCAGTGACTCCAGATATTCGACAACATCGCCCTGTTCCTGCGCAGTAAGACCGAGGCTGAAGCAAGTGT